>Ga0272446_1000402_pt1 | contig 68684 bp, 62 predicted proteins | sample YNPCB0061_FD_194587 | JGI IMG/M metagenome (GOLD analysis project Ga0272446, IMG submission 194587) | Hot spring microbial mat communities from Yellowstone National Park, WY, United States - YNP-CB-006-1 | ecosystem: Environmental > Aquatic > Thermal springs > Hot (42-90C) > Sediment | place...
TTGGGGCCATTCTGGCCCTGGGTTGTGCTGTAAGTGTCTGAGTGAGCGAGGCCAGGTTGCGCGAAAGCGTCTGTAGTGCCGACCTTGGTCCTTGAGCCGGCGGGCGTTCTTGCCGACACTCATGGCATGTTCCTGCGCGCCAAGACCCGCAAGAAAGACGGCAACGAACACCGCTATGGGAGCGTGGTGGAGAACCGCCGGGTGGCCGACGGGCGGGTCGTGCAGCGCCCTGCCGTGTATCTGGGGGAGATCAACGACGCCCAGCGGGCGGCGTGGTGCCGCTCCATTGCCGTTTTCGACGAGGACGCCGGCGCCGCAACACAGTTGGCCCTGTTCCCGGAGGACCGTCAGGCGCCGGAGCTCGCCTGCGCGGTGGTCCAGGCCAAGCTGAGCGGGCTGCAACTGCGCCGGCCCCGGCAATGGGGCGCCTGTTGGCTGGCCTGCGGGTTGTGGGACCTGCTGCAACTGGACGCCTTCTGGCAGCCGCGCCTGCCGCCCAGCCGCAAAGGGACCCGCTGGCTGAATGTCCTCAAGACCCTGGTTGCCTATCGCCTCATCGATCCGGGCAGCGAATGGCGTCTGCACCGGCACTGGTTCGATCACAGTGCGATGGGCGACCTGCTCGGCGAGGACTTCGCCATCGCCCACAGCCACACCCTCGACCGCTGTCTCGATCATCTGGTGGCGCACTAACAGGCGCTGTTCTCCCACCTGCAGGAACGCTGGCGCAGCCTCTTCGATGCCCGCTTCGACATCCTGCTCTACGACCTCACCAGCACCTCCTTCGAGTGCGACCCGCCGCAGCATGGGAAACGCACCTTCGGTTACAGCCGCGACAAGCGCTCCGATTGTGTCCAAGTGGTCATCGCCCTGATCGTCACCCCGGAGGGTTTTCCGCTGGCCTACGAGGTGCTCGCCGGCAATACGCTGGACAAGCAGACCCTCACGGATTTCCTCGCCAAGATCGAAGGCCAATACGGCAAGGCCGAGCGCGTCTGGGTGATGGATCGCGGCATCCCGACCGAAGCGACGCTGGCCCTGATGCGCGCGTCGGACCCGCCGGTGCAGTACCTGGTGGCCCCCCCCAAAGGCCGCTTGAGCAAACTGGAGAAATCTTTTCTGACCAAGCCCTGGACGGCGGTGCGTGAGCAGGTCACGGTCAAGCTCCTGGACCACGACGGCGAGCTCTATGTGCTGGCGCGCAGCGCCGGGCGCCAGGACAAGGAGCGGGCCATGCGCCGGCGCCGCCTCAAACGGCTGTGGAAACGGCTCCATGAGCTGCAACGCCAAACCCTCAGCCGCGATGAGCTGTTACTGAAGCTCGGCGCGGCCAAGAAGGACGCCGGACGGGCCTACGGGTTGGTCACCATCGAGGTGCCAGAGAACGCGCAACCGGTCTCCCCCGAGACCTTCACCTTTGCACTCAACCGCACGAAATTGCGCCAGGTCCGCCGGCGTGAGGGCCACTATCTCCTGCGCTCCAACCTCACCCGCAACGACCCGGTGCAGCTGTGGACCTGGTACATCCGCATCCAACTCACCGAGGTCGAGCAGGCGTTCAAAGGGCTCAAAGGCGACCTGAGCATCCGCCCGATCTATCATCAACTGGATACCCGGATCGAAGCGCACATCTTCGTCGCCTTCCTCGCCTATTGCCTGCAGGTCACCCTCAAGGCCCGGCTGCGCCCCCTGGCACCAGGACTCACCCCCCGCGCCGTCCTGGAGAGATTCGCCGCCATCCAGATGGTCGACGTGCACCTGCCGACCACCGACGGGCGCACCTTGATCCTGAGCCGTTACACCGAGCCGGAGCCTGCAGCAACTGCTGCTGGAGCGGCTTCATCTGCAACTGCCCCCACAGCCCCCACCGAGGATCACCACCACTCTCCACGCCCTCACCGCCTAAGCGTCTTGTAGTGCCGACCTTGGCCCCTGCGGTAACCGCCAAACAAGGGGCTACGTGAAAAATGGGCGCGAATAGTCGGAGACGGGCTAGGGCCGCTGGCGGTAGGTGGCGTCGAATAACTCCTCGAGCTCCCGGTGGGTCCCGCGCAGTTGGTTAACAACCGCCAGTGCCCAGTCGAAGTAGTCCCGACGTCGCGCCAAGTCCCAACCGACAGGTGGGTTGCGCGCCACGTCGCGCAGATTGCAGATCTTGTCCGCGAGCTTCACCATCCGGGCCTCCCGGCTCGCCCCCGCGGCGTGCTCGACCTGGGAACGCTTGCGCTCGACCTTGGACTGATTCTTGTCGTCGGTCACCTCGACGACGATGGCCGCAATGGCGTCGCCAAAGAGCTGGCCGAGCTCCTCGGCCGTCGTCTCGGTGTCCTCGATGGTGTCGTGGAGCAGCGCGGCGCACAACACCTCGGTCTCCGTGATCCCCGCCTCGTTGCACAACACCTCGATCAGCGCGATGGGATGGTTGATGTAGGGCGAGGCGGCGTGGTCCTTACGCCGCTGGTCGCGGTGCTTGCGTGCGGCAAACCCAAGGGCCTTGATGATCTCGGCCAGCTCGGGCTGGCAACTGGTCTGCGACACATGAACCTCCACCTGGTTAGAATCTCGGCCGTCGGATGGGAATGGGGGGCCAGGCATGCGCCGTCACACCGGTCGTCTCGTCCTCGCACCGCGGGACCCAGACTGCGCCCCGGAGCCAGCCATCCTGATCAGGCCCCTGAAGGAGGCGGGCTTCCTGGGTGCACCCCTGACACCCAGGGGCGACGCCTATGCGGCCGGTGCGACATTCTTGTATCTGGTGGCATTTACCGGGTGTGCGGTGCATCTTGAGCTCGATCCCCAGCGGGAGCCCAGCAGCGAGACCCACCGGCCCTTTTGCCACATCCGTATCGCCGGCCCTTTCCCCAATCCTGTGGTCCTCACCGGGAGGAACACCCGGCCGCCGCGCTGCCCTGCCTGCCGCACCCCCCTCAGGGATTGGCGAGATAGGTTTGGTGCCGGGCCGACCAGCGGCCATGCGCGGCCCCTGTCCTGCCCCCACTGTGGCAGCATCGCCGCGGCCTGTCGCTGGGACTGGAAGGAGAGTGGCGGCTGCGCGCGCCTTTGGCTGTGCGTTGAGGAAGTCTTTCCAGGTGAGGCCAATCCCACCGACGCCTTGATGCGTATCCTCGTCGGGGCCACTCACACACCCTGGCGCCACTTCTACATCCAGGACTGATCCCTCACGCAGGACACCAGCTCGGCCCCCGGGGGCAGGCCGATCACCATGCTGAGGGGCAGGTGGTCCGAGAGGGCGTAGTCGATCACCCTGGCCTCCAGGATCTCGAGTGGCCGCGACAGCAGGATGTGGTCGAGCCCCTGCCTTGGCCGCCAGCTCGGGAAGGTCTTGAGGTCGCAGTCGAGGCCGCGCAGATCATACCCAGCGACCATGGATCGCAGCGAGCGTGATGAGCAGCCACAGTTAAAGTCCCCCATGAGCACCAGGTAAGGCTCGCGCTCTACCACATCGATCAAATAGGCGAGTTGGCGCCGTCTGGCCCGCCAGCCAAGGGCGAGGTGCACGATACACACCACGAGCACCCCGCCGTCGCTGGTGGGAAACTCCGCCACCACGGCGCCTCGCCCGGGGATCCCGCCGGGGAGCTTGTGCTCGGTCACCCGGACCGGTTGCACCCGGCTCAGCAGGGCATTGCTGTGCTGCGCCAAACGCCCGAAATTGCGGTTGATCTGCTTGTACCAGAAAGGGAACTGGGCGCTGCGAGCGAGATATTCGACCTGATCCACGAAGCCGCTCCGTAGGCTCCCGGCGTCGACCTCCTGCAGTCCGACCAGGTCGAAGCCGCGCAACAGAGTGGCAATCCGAGCCAGATTCTCCTGGCGCTCGGGGTGAGGCAAGAGGTGCTTCCAGCCGTGCGTGACATAGTCGCCGTAGCGCCGCGACTGGATGCCGGCCTGGATGTTGTAGCTCAATAGATGCAGCTGGCGCATGGCCCGGACAGATGCCCTCCGCCCTTGGCGGTCCCCCGCAGGACCAAGGCTAGGGAAGCGCGGATTCATTGCGCTTCCCGTGCGAGCCAGGGATGGCTCGGCCGTTTCGAGGGCCTTAGGCCCTTGAAACGGGAGCGTCCCGCGACCCGCGCCTCGCGGGACGCGAGCTAGTCAAATGCCGGGAGGGCATTTGATCAGCGTCTCCCTAGGACGAGCATAGCGGGAAAACGGAAAAGGCAGCCAGAGGCTGCCTTTTCCGCGCGCCTCTGAGGCAGGATCTGCCTCAGGGGTTGATGCCCTGCAGGTATTGCGCGACTGCCGCGATCTCCTGGTCGGTCATGCGCGCGGCCACGCCCCGCATCATGCCGTTGGGGTCATTCTTGCGCGCCCCATCCCGGAAGTGCTTTAGGGTCTGTTCCACATACTGGGCATGTTGGCCTGAGATGCGCGGGAACTTGGCCAATCCCAGCCCAGACCCCTGGGCTCCGTGGCAGCCACTGCAGGCCGGGACACCCGTGGCCGCATTGCCGCCGCGAAAGAGCCGCTCTCCGAGCCCCGCTGCATCCGCCGCGCCAGGCGTCCCGGGTGCCTGCTGTTGCGACCCGAAATAGGCCGCCAGGTCGGCCACGTCCTGATCGCTCAGAGGCATCGCCATGGGCGTCATCTGCTCGTTGGCACGATTGTTCGCCTTGAAGTCCATGAGCTGCTTTTGGAGGTATTCGGGATGCTGTCCAGCCAGCTTCGGCCACATCGGGACCACGCTGTTGCCCATGGGACCATGACAGGCGAGACAGGCCGCGGATTTCGCCTCCCCTGCCTTGGCGTCGCCCGGCTTCACCTCGCCAGCAGCCTGCACCGGGCCATACGCGAGCGCCGCCGCAACTGAAAGGGTCGTCAGCCATGTCTTCATGTGTTGTCTCGCCCGTGGTCTGAGTTGGATCGTTGCCGGTGGACACCCCTGGCTCGGGGCCATAACAGGCGGCACTGTATATCAGAACATCAGCATATGCGTCAAACGCCGAGGGCTGGGCACCAAGGCTCCCGGCGCTATTGGCCGAGGTCCGCGGCGGCCATGCACTCCCCAATCTCTCCTTTGGTCAAGGCACCAATGGGTCCGGCGCTGAGGCAAACCAGCCCGCCGGGGAGCTCGTACCAGGCCTGTGCGCCGCACCAGGCCGGCAACGGGTAGGTACCCTGGCGGCCCGGCATACAGTAGGGGCGCCCTGGCGTGTACACAAGGTTGTAAGAAAGCCACTTCATTCGGCCGCGCGATGCGGTCCCAGGCGGGACCAACCGCCTCGGAGGTGGTACCAGCGAGCGGATAGACGCGCACCCCCATGTGACGCCACCCCGGGTGCGCGACTGGCAGTGGCTCCAGCCTCGGAAAGACCTGGAAGTGTAGGTCGTTGACCGAGCCAAAGGGATCTGCTCCCACCGGTGAGCCCGCGAGGATCAAACCGTCCTGCGCAGCGACCCGCACCGGCGCGCCTTGCGAGGCCTGGTCAGGGCTGACGATGCTCCGCCGCGACACCCTGGCGTACCGGGACCTCAACATCGATGGCCGTGCCGTCCTCGAGATCCAGGGTCAGCGTCAGGCGGTCATCCGCGCTCAGTGTCCGCTTCAGGCCAATCAGCATCAGGTGCAGCCCTCCCGGTTCGAAGCTCAGGGATGACTGGGGCGGGATCGTGATGCGCTCGATGCGACGCATCTTCATGATCCCGCCCTCCATGCTGTGGCTGTGCAGCTCGACCGCAGCCGCGGCATCGCTCCTGGCGCCCACCAGTGTCACCGCAGCGGCACCTGGGTTGTGGACGCGCATGTAGACAGTGCCATTGGTCTGACCCGGCACGACGGCCGGGGCATAGGGCTCATCGACGTCAAGGGCACTGCCAGCCAGCGCCGCCGCGCTCCAGTGAAACACCAAGGCCAACAGGAAGCCGCGGCGGGCCACCTCCAAGATCGTTCTCATCGTGTCGTCTCCAAATCTGATGGGGCTCAGCCACCCCCGCCGCCCCTGGGACCTGCGCTGCTCAACGCTAGCCGCAAGCCCAGGCCTTCTCCCAGCATCCCCAATCTGGTCCTGGCGCTCCCTTGCAGACGGAGGCGCGGTGCCCCAGGATCGAGCTCTATGAGAGGCTTCGAACCCTTGATGCGGGCACGGTGGTCATTCGCCGCACCGACCCTGCGGGTCCAACCCTCAGGCCGAGCGCCATGTTGAGATCCCTGGTTGGCTGGTGGCACCAGCGCATCGCCACCCGGGCCCTGGCCCGCTATACCCAGGCCGACTGGGAGCACGCCTGGAGGGCCTTGCCCCTCCTGCAGGGACTCGATGCGGCCCAAACCGAGGCGCTCCGCACCCTCGCGGCCCTGTTCCTGCAACACAAGGCGGTCGAAGAGGTCCAGGGTACGCGGCTCACCAACGCCGAGCGGCTGACCATCGGCCTGCAGGCCGCCCTCCCCGTACTGTACCTCGGGCTCGACTGGTACCGTGGCTGGTACTCCGTCATTGTCTACCCAGAAGCGTTCGTCCCCGAGCGTGAGTGGGTGGACGCCGACGGTGTCGTCTGGGTCGAGAGCGAGGTCAAGAGTGGCGAGGCCTGGCAACACGGACCCGTGATCCTCTCTTGGGCGGACGTACAGTCAGGCTCGGAGCGTGACGGTTACAACGTGGTGATCCACGAGCTCGCCCACAAGCTCGACATGCGCAACGGCGACGCGAACGGCCACCCTCCCCTACATGCCGGCATGAGCAGCGCCAGTTGGGCCCGGGAGCTGGGAGCGGCCTACGCCGACCTGTCGCGGCGGGTCGAGGGCGGCGAGGAGACCCCCATCGACCCCTACGCAGCGGAGTCGCCTGGGGAGTTCTTCGCCGTGTGCAGTGAGGCCTTCTTTGAAGTGCCCCACCTGCTCCGCTCGGAATACCCCGGCGTCTACGCGCAGCTCGGCGCCTTCTACAAGCAGGATCCAGCAGCCCGCCTGGAGCCGGTCTGAAGGCCAGCGGCCTACTTCGGTGCCAGGGTCAGGCTGCTGGCCTCGTCGTCGATGGTCATACGGTAGCGGCTCAACAGGCTCATGCCGAGCAGGGCACTGCCACCGAGCTTCGCATCCTCGATGAACGCCGCTTGGACGTCCTCCACCCCGCGATCGCCAAACCAGATGGCCGTCAGGTGACCCAGACGCGCCGCGGTCTTGCCATTGGCCGTCTGCACCTCCCTGCTCTCCAGGGCTTGGGGCTGGATGCCGAGCGACCCAATCAATGACGCGGGCAAGACGACGAAGTCGGCCCCCGTATCGACCGTCAGGGTCTGGTCCACGCGCATTCCCTGCATACCCTCCAGGCTGACGCTGACCAGGTGGGCGTTGCCGCGCCGCTCGGTCGCGACCACGATGTCACCCCCTGGGTCCTGAGCCGCCTGGTCTCCGGGCACCCCGCCCCCCGGCGTGCTCGGCGGCGGGCTCCAGGCCGTCTTGCGGCTAACGATGATCACCTGTGCCACGGTTCCTTCCGGCGTCTGGACAATGACGTGGTTGAAGCCGTCGAGCAGCGCTTTCAAGCGGCTATAGGTATCGCCGCCCTCGTCGCGCCCATAGGCGTCCTTGGCCTTGTCCAGCCCCGTGACCTCGAAGCCGCCCTCGCGGGCCAGTCGCTCGACGGCATCCGGCACCGCGACCGGAGCTGCGCGGGCGAGGATCGGCATACCCGCCGCCAGGGCGCAGAGTAGTCCGAGGACAGGTCGGCCACGGCCGCTCGACATGGGGCACCTAGGGATGGGCGGGGTTGTGGAAGGCGGGCATGCGCGCAGCGGGGAGCCTATCAGGTCCCTGTTCGACCCGCCACCTCTTCCCGCCGAGCCGCTCGGCGTCCTTCGACCGAGCCTGGCCAACCCGACGATCTGTGCTTCAATAGCGCGCGCAAGACGCCGCCGGCCTGACCGCCACCGGCCAGCGCGTCGCCCCGCATCGAATCAGGACCTGGGGCTCGCAAGGACACAGGTCCGCCCCAACAGCCATTGACACAGCACCAGATGCGCCACCCTGTACCGTTCTTCCTGCTCGCCTCTCTTCCCGCCCCCTCCTGGGCCTCTGTGCCCGGTCAGCCCCTGAACCTCACCCTGAATTGGGTGGGCGTCACGTCGCTGCTGATCTTCGTCCTCGCCTATGGGCTGGTCATGGCCGAGGAGTTCCTGCACCTGCGCAAATCCAAACCAGTGATCATTGCCGCAGGCCTTATCTGGGCCCTCATCGCCTATGTCTACTCGGCCCAGGGCCTGGGCCACCTCGCCGAGGAGGCGGTACGCCACAATCTGCTCGAGTATGCCGAGCTGATGCTCTTCCTGCTGGTGGCCATGACCTACATCAACGCCATGCAGGAGCGGCGGGTCTTCGACAGCCTGAGGGCCTGGCTGATCCGCAGCGGGCTCGGCTTCCGTGCCCTGTTCTGGCTGACCGGCGTGCTGGCCTTTTTTATCTCGCCGGTTGCCGACAACCTGACCACCGGCCTGCTCATGTGCGCCGTGGTCATGGCCGTCGGGGCCGAGAGCCCCCGATTCGTGAACCTCGCCTGTATCAACATCGTGGTCGCGGCCAACGCGGGCGGGGCCTTCAGCCCCTTTGGCGACATCACGACCCTGATGGTTTGGCAGAAGGGGGTCGTGCCTTTTTGGTCCTTCTTCGACCTGTTCATCCCGTCGGTTGTGAACTTCCTGGTCCCCGCCGTGCTCATGCACTTCGCCGTGCCGGATCTCAGACCCGAGGCGTCCTGTGTGCCGGTCCACATGAAACGGGGGGCTAGGCGCATCATCGCCCTGTTTCTACTGACCATCGCAACGGCGGTGGCCTACCACAACTTCCTCACCCTGCCCCCCGTGGTCGGGATGCTGACCGGACTCGGCTATCTCCAATTCTTCGGCTTTTTCCTCCGTCACACCCACGAACGCTGGCGAGAGGCCAATCACGGTCGCCCGCAGTCAGTCGAGGACACCCTGCCCTTCGACGTCTTCCACCCAGTGGCCCGGGCCGAGTGGGACACGCTCCTGTTTTTCTACGGCGTGGTCCTGTGCGTCGGCGCCTTGGGCTTCATCGGCTACCTGGCCCTCTCCTCGGAGGTGATGTACACGCACTGGGGCCCGCTTCCCGCCAACATTGCGGTCGGTGTGGTCTCCTCCGTAGTGGACAACATCCCCGTCATGTTCGCGGTCCTGACCATGAACCCCGACATGCCAGAGAGCCAATGGCTCCTGGTCACCCTCACGGCGGGCGTAGGCGGCTCGATGCTCTCGATCGGATCGGCGGCCGGTGTCGCCCTGATGGGCCAGGCGCGCGGCGCCTATACCTTTTTCAGCCACCTGAAGTGGGCGCCGGCCATCGTCCTCGGCTATGCCGCCAGCATCCTGACCCACCTGTGGCTCAATGGGTCGACCTGAGGGGCTGGTCGCGGGCCGCCCTTGGCGGCTAGGCGCTCACCTCAGCACTGCACCCGTGGCTCCATCGCGGATGCTCGAAGGCCGAGGCGAGCCGCCGCAGGGTCCGGCCAGGATGTAGTCGACGCCATCCCCCAGGGCAAGGCGCGCGGCCAGGGCCGAGCGGGCGGGCGGGCGCCCGGCGCGGTTGGCACTGGTGGAGACCAAGGGCCCGCCCCAGCGGGCGCACAACGCCGCGGCCAGCGGATGCGCCGTGACCCGCACCGCCAGGGTCTGGTGCTCGCCGGTGAGCCAGCGCGGGGTGTCGCATCGAGCGGGCAGCAGCCAGGTCACGGGTCCGGGCCAGCTCGCATGGATGATCGCCATGCGTTCAGGGCCCAAGGGCCGGACGTAGGGTTCGAGTTGGCCCCACTGCGCGGCAATGAGGATGAGCCCCTTTGCCTCGGGCCTCGCCTTCAGGGCCAAGAGCCGGCCCACCGCATCCCGATCGCGCGGGTCGCAACCAAGACCGTAGACGGCCTCGGTGGGATAGGCCACCAGGCCGCCCCGGGCGATCCAATGGACCGCCAGCGCGATCCGCTGCCGTGCCAGGGCGAGCGCCCCCCCGCCCCCTTGGCCCTCCAGCGAAACGCCTGGGCCGGAGGTTGGCATCACGATCGCCGCCGGTCGGGCAGTCTCTGGCCTAACCCTGGGCGGCCGCTGGGCAACGGCGGGCGTCCTTCAGCGGCGCCCCTGGCGGGATTGAGCTTGCGGCACCCGGCCGGGTACCCCATCGCAACGGCTGCGCGGGACCTACTCTGGGCATTACAGGCCGGCTCGGCCACGACCGTCAGCCCCTTGGGTCCCGAGCCGATCAGGCGGTGACAGCCGCTGGAGGCTCCGCCTCCAGCGGGGACTGGTAGCCACACCCCTTCTGCGGACAGGCCTTGAAGCTGCCCTTGCCGCGCGTGGCCTTGAGCGTCAGGATCGGCCAGTGGCATTTGGGGCAGGGCTCGGCGACGGGCTCGTCCCACACCGCATAGTCGCAGGCGGGATAGGTGGAGCAGGAGTAGAAGATCTTGCCGCGGCGGGACTTCTTCCTGTGCAGGGTGCCCTTGCCGCACTGGGGACAGGGCACGCCCGTGTCCTGTGGGCGCTCCAGGGGCTCGATGTACCGGCACTTGGGGTAGGCACTGCAGCCTATGAACTTGCCGTATTTGCCCCGCTTGACCTCGAGGGTCGAGCCGCACTCTGGGCAGTTGCGGCCCTCCACGAGCTCCGGGGCGGCCGCGTCGGCGGGCTCCGGATTGAGGTTGCGGGTGTAGTCGCACTGCGGATACTTGGTGCACCCGATGAAGCGTCCGTTGCGCCCGAGCCGGATCGACAGGGGGCTGCCGCACTTCGGGCACGCCTCGTCGAGGGCCTCCTGGGTGACGTCGCTGCGCTTGACGTTCTCTTGGGTGTGGTCGACGCGCTCCTTGAAAGGCTTCCAGAACTGCTCCAGCACCGGAATCCAGTCCTCCTCTCCGCGGGAGACCGCGTCGAGCTCGTCCTCGAGCTTGGCGGTGAAGTCGTAGTCCACATAGGGTGTGAAATACTCGGTGAGAAAGCGGTTGACGATGCGCCCGACGTCCGTGGGACTGAAGCGCTTCTTGTCGAGGACCACGTACTCGCGCTCCTGCAGCGTTGAGATGATGCTGGCGTAGGTCGATGGCCGGCCGATGCCGTACTCTTCCAGGGCCTTGACCAAGGAGGCCTCGGTAAAGCGCGGAGGGGGCTCGGTGAAGTGCTGCTCGGGGCGGATGCCAAGCAGCTCGACCCGCTCACCGGGCTCCATGGCCGGCAGCATGCGATCCTCGTCGTCGTCGGCCCCAACGGCATCATCTCGACCTTCGAGATAGACTGCCATGAAACCGGGCTCGGTCACGGTAGAGCCTGTGGCGCGCAGCCGGTTGCCTTCCCCGCAGGCGAGATCGACGGCAACGGTGTCGATCAACGCTTGCGCCATCTGACAGGCAACGGTGCGTTTCCAGATCAGCTCGTAGAGGCGGGCCTGGTCGGCGGTGAGGTGCGCCTTGATGGCCGCCGGCTCGCGCTGCACGGCGGTTGGGCGGATCGCCTCATGGGCCTCCTGGGCGTTCTTGGATTTGGTCTTGTAGGCCCGCGGCTCAGGCGGGAGGTGGTCGGCCCCATAGCGCTCGGCCACGTAGGAGCGGATCTCGGCCAGGGCCTCTTGGGCCAGGTTGACGGAGTCCGTCCGCATGTAGGTGATGAGCCCGGTCGCCCCACCGCCCACGTCCACGCCTTCATAGAGCTGCTGAGCGACACGCATGGTGCGCTGGGCGGTGAAACCGAGCTTGCGCGCCGCTTCCTGCTGCAGGGTCGAGGTGGTGAACGGGGGCGCCGGACTGCGCCTGCGCTGTTTGCGCTCCACCGACTCGACCACCAGCTTGCCGCCCGCGGCCTGCTCCAGGGTCGCGCGGACGCCCTGGGCGCTGGCCTCGTCGGTGATGCTGAACTGCTCGACCTTGACACCGGCGAGCTGGGTCAGCCGCGCCTCGAAGCCCTTGCCTGCCTTGGCCGCATCGGCCTCGATGGTCCAGTATTCCCGGACCTGGAAGGCCTCGATCTCGGTCTCGCGCTCGCAGATCAGGCGCAGCGCCGGTGACTGCACCCGGCCGGCGGAGAGTCCGCGGCGCACCTTCTTCCACAGCAGTGGCGAGAGGTTGAAGCCCACCAGGTAGTCGAGGGCTCGGCGGGCCTGCTGGGCATTGACCAGTGCGTCAGAGATCTGACGCGGGTGGGCCACCGCCTCTTGGACGGCCCGTTTCGTGATCTCGTTGAAGACGACCCGGTAAACGGGCCTGTCACCGAGCTGGCGGCGGCCCTTCAACAGCTCGTAGAGATGCCAGGAGATGGCCTCGCCCTCCCGGTCGGGGTCCGTGGCGAGGTAGAGGGCGGAGGCGCGCTTGAGCTTTTTGGCAATGGCCTGGACGTGGCGCTCGTTGCGCTCGATGACCTGGTAGGACATCTGGAACCGGTTCTCCGGGTCCACCGCGCCTTCCTTGGGGATCAAGTCCCGCACGTGCCCGTAAGAGGCCAGGACCTCGAAATCGGGCCCCAGGTACTTCTCGATGGTCTTGGCCTTGGCCGGAGATTCAACGACGACCAGATTCATGTCACTGCCGTGTCAGGCGATGCAGGGGCGCCAAGGAGACGCGAAGACACGGGCGCCGTCAAGCGCATCCGGCCGCGGCGCGGCCCTCCAGGGGTGCCGTGTCAACAAAGCTCGGGAGCTTGGGTGCGGCCCGTTGGAAATCAAGGATGGCCGCGGTGCCTTTCGGCCACTCCAGTGTCGGGCCCTGGCGCCAGGGGCCACAAGGACGGCGCCCGGATGCCGCCCAGACGCCCCTGGGTCAGTGCAGGTAGGCGGGCACGTCGCTGTAGACCATGTCTTCCATCTGGGAGAAGGCCGCCTCGGACCCAGGCCGGTTCAGCAGGACAAGCAGGACGACCCACTTCACCTCGTCCAGCGTGACCCCGGGATGGTCGATGGCGATGAGCCGATCGATAACGAGCTCTCGGCTCACCGGGTCCAGGATGCCATTTTGCTCCAGGAACAGGAGCAACCCGCGCGCCTGAGGGTCCAACCGGCCGCACTCGGCATTGCTGTAGATGCGCATCGAGGCACCGCTGTGGGGGTGGCACTGGACCTCGTCGATGCCGGCGACCAACTCATCGAGCCAGTTGAAGGCTTTGTGGATCTCCGCGTTGGAGAACCCGGCTTGGGCCAGCTCCTCTTCGAGCTCACCCTGGTCCAGGGGCGGCGAGCCTTCCCCGTCCATGTAGTTCTCGTAGAGGTAGATGAGGACATCGACCATGGATTCGTTCATTGATCCCCTCGCAGAACCTACGCCGCCCACACCACAACCACGGCGGCTGCGGCCGCTTCCGATCAAGCCCCATCGCCAAGAGGCCTTAACCCCCGGGCGCGGCCGCGTAACGGCCTCCCGGACAAGATGATACCCGCCCCTGCAGCTCCAGCAAAAGGAGCATGGAGGCGACACTTTCCGCGGGCAGCCCCGTCCGGCGGATGAGGTCGTCCACCGCCACGGGGTCCTGCCCCATGGCGGCGAGGAGCTTGCGGTAGTCGCCGTCCCCCTGCGGCGGCTCCGCCGCGATGGGTGCATCCCCTGGCCTTTCCCGGGCCTGCTCCGCCGGCCCATCGGTCAGCATACGCAGCGCTGGCGCGAGCTCCAGGAGGATGTCCTGTGCGCACTCCACGAGACGCGCACCCTCGCGGATCAGGGCGTGACAGCCACGCGCCAAAGGATTGTGGATGGAGCCTGGGACGGCGAAGACCTCCCGTCCCTGCTCCACGGCCAAGCGGGCCGTGATCAGGGAGCCGCTGCCCAGCGCCGCCTCGGTCACGAGGGTGCCAAGACTCAAGCCGCTGATGATGCGGTTGCGCCGTGGGAAGTGCTCCGGCCGGGCCGGACTTTCAGGCGGCAGCTCGCTCACCAGGGCCCCGCCCGCGGCGATACGCCGTGCCAGCTCGCGGTGGCTCGCCGGGTAGACGCGGTCAAGCCCCGTGCCTAGCACCGCAATGGTACGCCCTGCCTCCAGCGCCCCTTGGTGGGCCGCCCCATCCACGCCCAGAGCCAGGCCGCTGGTGATGGTCAGGCCGCAGCCGGCGAGGTGACGCGCGAGGTCGCGGGCCGTCTCCGCCCCCTGGGGGCTGGGATTGCGGCTGCCGACGATGGCGAGCTGCGGGTCGGTCAAGGCCGCCGGGTCCCCCCGTACGTAGAGGATGATCGGGGGATCCGGTATCTGTCCAAGCAGTGGCGGGTAGGCGGGATGGTCGCGGTGAAGAATGTGCGCACCCTCCCGCTCTGCCCAGGCGAGAAGGGCATCCTGCCCTTGCTGATTGGGGCGGCGAAGGGCCTCAAGGGCCTTCTCCGGGACACCCAAATCGCGCAGGGCGCTCGGGTCGGCGCCCAAGGCCGTCTCGACATCCCCGAATCGGGCGACCACCCTGGCGACGAGCCTCGGCCCCAGCCCAGGGGTCTGGGCCAGGGTCAGCCAGGCCCGCAATTGCCTGTCCCCGGGCACCGGTGCGCCGCCGCGGGGCTGGGCTCAGGTGCGGGGCGCCGTGACCGTATCGTGGACGCGCATGGCCCGGGTCGCACGCATGACCAGGGCGTAGCTCACCCGATCGAAGACGCGAAACACCATCATGGTGCCTGCCGGCTCGAACGGCGCCAAATAGGTGGCATTCGGCGGGCGCACGTCGGCATGGAGCGGCAGAGGGGCATCGGGGCTCGGCTTGTCTTCCAGCCATCCCTTTTGCCGGAATTCCCCGTACCAGAATTCCTGGGTCAAGGGGCTCTCAGACCTCCAATCCCAGTTGTCGGCCCCAGCGCGCACCCGGTCGCGGCGCTCATCCCCCCCGACATAGCCCTCCAGGACATGGCCCTCTTGAATCCCGTCCCGGGCGCCGCGATTGAGCACCACGATATTGTATTGCCCGATCTGCGACACACCGCCGAGCACCCCGATGATCCGCCCGCGCATACCCGGCGGGGCGGGCGTGGGATAGAAGCTCGACAAGACCTCTTGCTGGGCCGAAGGCACGAGCCGGTCATCGACGAGCACCTCGACGGCGGAGCGCGTCAGGGTGAGCTTGGCCGGGTCCCCGCCGCGGTCAACCCGGGCATCCGCCACGAATGCCGCCTCGTAGCCGAGGATCTCGCCCGTATCCGGGTCCTCATAGGGCCGCCCCGGGCGCACGATCTGAAATACGCTGATGCTCGGGTCCTGGATGCCGCGCGCATAGACCGCGTCGCCCACGCCCGCGGTGATGTGCTCGTCGGGGAATCCCACCACGTAGGGCGCCCGCTTGATGTCATCGGTCTGCGCGACATAGGGCTGGCTGAGGAAGGGTTTGATGACCCCGATGGGGATGGTCGGCACAGGGGCCTCCAGGGCCTCCACTCGCACCCGGGGGGACAGCTTCACCACCCGCTTGCCCCCTTCCACCTGGACCCGCGGCTGGCCGCCGCTGTAGGTCAGCCGCAGGGTATCGCCCGGGTAGATCAGATTGGGGTTCGCGACCTTGGGGTTGGCCTTCCACACCCTCTGCCAGTCCCAGGGGTTGCGCAGGAAGCGCCCGGCGATGTCCCACAGACTGTCGCCCGGCTGCACCACATAGCTCTGCGGATGATCCGGATTGAGGGCGATCTCCTCGGCCAGTGCGGCCCCAGGGGTTGTCCCAAGCGACAGGACGGACAGGACGACACAGAACACCGCTATTCGGATCAAGGGTCGCATGGTCGCTCCGTGGTGGTGGTGGCAAGGCGCTACACCCGTTGCCGGATGCAAGTGTAGTATTATCGGGATGTTAACCTACTGGCTGCGAGAGCTTCCAGCCCGCGGCCTGGGCATTGATCCGTTTTGGGCGCGCCATGGCAAAACTCCCCATTCTCACCTTTCCCAATCCACGCCTGCGCAATGTGGCCAAGCCCGTTCCCACCGTCGATGACCGGGTGCGCCGCTTGGTCGATGACATGCTCGAGACCATGTATGCAGCCCCTGGCATCGGATTGGCGGCGATTCAGGTCGACGCCCCGCTGCGAGTGGTCGTGATCGACATCTCCGACGACCACGACGCTCCGCTATGCCTCATCAATCCTGAGATCCTCGAGCGGCAGGGTGAGGAGCAGATGGAGGAGGGCTGCCTGTCCGTGCCGGGCTTTTTCGAACCGGTCACGCGGGCGGAGCGGGTGCGCGTGCGGGCGCTGGACCGGGACGGCCAGCCCTTCGAGCTCGAGGCCGACGGGCTGCTGGCCGTCTGTATTCAGCATGAGATCGACCATCTGGACGGCAAGCTGTTCGTCGACTACCTCTCCTCCCTCAAGCGCCAGCGCATCCGCCGACGGCTGGAGAAGGAGCAACGCGAGTCAGCGCCGGCCCAACAGGAGCCACGGCGGCAGGTCATTTGATGGCCCTGCCCCCTGGGTCCTGCGGGTCACCCCCAAACCGGACGGCCTGGCCGAGGACCCTGCGGCCATGAGCGGGCGCATCGTCTTTGCTGGCACACCGGAATTCGCCGTGCCGAGCCTGACGGCCTTGGTCGAGGGCAGACAGGACGTCGTTGCGGTCTACACCCAGCCCGACCGTCCCTCTGGCCGGGGGCGGAAGCTCGCCGCCAGCGCCGTGAAGGAGGCGGCCCAAGCCTTGGGTCTACCCGTGGTCCAGCCCGCGACGCTCCGCGACCCTGCTGTCCAACAAGCGCTCGCCGCCCTGGAGCCCGACCTGATGGTCGTGGTCGCCTATGGCCTCCTGCTGCCGCCAAGCGTGCTCGCGATCCCACGTCTCGGCTGCATCAATGTGCATGCCTCCCTGTTGCCGCGCTGGCGCGGTGCCGCCCCCATCCAGCGGGCCATCCTCGCCGGAGACAGCCAGACGGGGGTGTGCATCATGCGCATGGAGAAGGGTCTCGACACGGGCCCCGTGTACCTTGCCCGGACGACCGAGGTGGCACCTCGGGAGACTGGCGGCACCCTGCATGACCGTCTCTCTGTCCTCGGGGCCGAGGCGCTCCTGCACGCCTTGCCGGAGATCCTCTCCGGGACCATCGAGCCCAGCCCCCAGGATCATGCCTTGGCCACCTATGCGGCCAAGCTCAGCAAGGAGGAGGCACTCATCGACTGGTCCGCCCCGGCGCTGCACATCGACCGCCAGGTTCGGGCCTTCGACCCCTGGCCGGTCGCCGAGACGCGCCTCGCCGGGGAGCCGCTGCGGATCTGGGCCGCTCTGCCGCTGCCCCCATCAGAACCGAGAGCCAGGACCACGGCGGCTCCTGGTCTGGTGGTGGCGACATCCAAGGCCGGTATCGATGTCGCCACCGGCGACGGACTCTTGCGCATCACCCGTCTGCAGCTACCCGGCAAGCGTCCCATCGCTGCCGGGGAACTCCTCCACTCGCGCCAGATCGCGGGCCAGACCCTTGGCTGAGCCGAACCCGCGCGAGGACTCGCCGCCCCCCGTCACGGGCGCTGCCCCCCGCATCGCAGCGGCCGCAGTCGTGGCAGAGGTGCGCGAGCGGGGACGATCCTTGAGCGAGGCCTTGGCGGAACAGCTCCCGGCCCTGCCCGAGGGGCGAGACCGGGCCCTCGTCCAGGAGCTGTCCTATGGTACCTTGCGCCTGCTCCCACGCCTCAAGGCCTTGACCGAACGCCTGGTGCACAAGCCGGTCAAGGCCGCCGATCGAGACCTCGAGGCACTGGTCCTCATCGGGCTTTACCAGCTCATCGCCACGCGCATCCCCCCCCATGCCGCCGTGGCCGCCACGGTGGCGGCGGCGAAGTCCCCAGGGAGGCCCTGGGCGGCTGGGTTCGTCAATGCCCTGCTGCGTCGTTACGAGCGCGAGGGGGCGCAGCTCGAGGCGCAGATCCAGGAGATCCCACAGGTGCGTTGGCTGTTTCCGGAGTGGCTCCTGGCCAGGTTGCAGGCCGCCTGGCCAGGCCGCTGGAGCGCGATCTGCGAGGCGAGCAACAGCCGCCCGCCCATGACGTTGCGCATCAACCGGCTGCGCACCGATCGCCAGGCCTATGCCCAGCGGCTGGCCGCCGCGGGCGTCGCCTGCCGTCCCGTCCCGTTCGCCGATGCCGCGCTGCGTCTCGATAGCGCGGTGCCCGTCGAGCGGCTGCCGGGGTTTGACGAGGGATTGGTCTCTGTCCAGGACGCCGGCGCCCAGCTCGCCGCCGAGCTGCTCGACGCGCGGCCCGGAGACAGGGTCCTCGACGCCTGCGCCGCCCCCGGGGGCAAGACCGCTCACATCCTCGAGCGGGCGGGCGCCGACCTCGACCTCACGGCCCTAGACTTGGACCCCGAGCGCCTGAAGCGGCTTGTCCAGGGTCTGGACAGGCTTGGGCTGAGGGCGCGCACCGCCGTTGGCGACGCAAGCCGCCCCGACGGCAACTGGGCCCAGGGTCGCTACCATCGCATCCTCCTGGACGTCCCCTGCTCGGCGACCGGGGTCATCCGTCGTCACCCGGACATCAAGTGGCTGCGCCGCGACGCCGACATCGCCGAGCTCGCCCGCCTGCAGCGGCGCATCCTCGATGCGATTTGGCCCTTGCTGGTCCCCGGCGGGGTCCTGGTCTACGCCACCTGCTCGGTACTGCCTGAAGAAAACGAGCAGCAGGTCGCGTCGTTCCTGGAGCGCACCCCAGATGCGGCAATGGTCCCCATCGCCGCCGCCTGGGGCCTGCCGCGGGGCGGAGGTCGTCAGATCCTCCCGGAGGTGGAAGGCATGGACGGCTTTTTCTACGCGCGCTTGACGAAGTCCGCGTCATGACCCCGTCGCTCTGCCCTGCACCTTGGCGACAACCATCGGCCCCCTGGCCCGGCCTATTGCCTCGAGCTTTGCCTGGGCCTGCGCGGGTGTCGCCGCCCGCGCAGCGCGTGCCCCCGTGCTGGATCTCGCGCCGCATCAGCCACCTGGCTTACGGCCTCGTCTGGCTCCTGGCCGCCGTGCTGGCCCTGCCGGCCGAGGCTGGGGGATTCCGCGTCGCCTCGGCCAAGACCCACCTCGAGGGCGGCATCTATGTGCTGGACGTCCGCATCGTCTATGGCTTCAGCGACCTGGCCCTGGAGGCCCTGGACAATGGCGTTCCGCTGACCATCGAGGTCCATATCCAGGTTCGCCCGCGCAATGCCTGGATCTGGGACGATACCCTGCTCGACCGGCGCCTGCGCTACGCCATCCGCTTTAAGCCCCTTTCCGAGCGATTCTTCGTCTCCCAGTTGCCTGAGGAGGGTGGACGCAGCTTCGTCACCCGGGACGCCGCCATCACCGCCCTCGGCGAGATCAAGGGATTCCCCCTCGTGGCCCAGGATCGGCTCAAATCCGACCAGGGCTATGAGGTCCAGATCAAGGCCGAGCTCGACATCGAGGAGCTGCCCCTGCCGCTGCGCCCCATGGCCTATCTGCGCCCCGCCTGGAAGCTCTCCACCGGCTGGACCCGCTGGCCCATCGAGCCATGAGGCAATGGCGCGGTGTCGGGGCAGTGACGGCCGCGGCCCTGCTGGTCGCGCTGTTCGTCGCCCTGGACCTGATGAGCGACGCGGTGCAGCGCTCCGAGGAGCTGAGCCGCGCCTTTGTGCCGCTCCTATTCCTGGTGCTGGCCGGGCTCGTCGCCCTGGTTGCGACCGTCGCGGTCAATGTGGTGCGCCTGGTGCGCCGCTATCGCGAGCGGGCGGCCGGCTCACGGCTGACAGGCCGCATCGTCGGCCTGTTCGCCCTGATCTCCCTGCTGCCAGTCGGGGTGGTCTACTACTTTTCACTGGGCTTCCTCCTGCGCGGCATCGACGCCTGGTTCGACGTGGAGATCGACCGCGCCATGCAGGATGCCTTGACCCTCAATCAGGCCTCCCTCGACCTCAACCAGCGCGTCCTGGCCAAGTACGCTGAGCAGATCCTCAGCGGCATCGAGGACAGGTCCGCCACCGCTCTAGCCCTAACCCTGAGCGATCTGCGCGAGCAGGCTGGGGCCCTTGAGCTCACCGTGTTTGGCCCATCCGGACAGGTCTATGGGACGGCCAACGAGGATCCCAGCAAGCTGGTGGCCGATCAGCCGGACCGAGAGATCCTCCAGAGCGTGCGCGGCGGCAAGAACTTCGTCGGCCTGGAGACCGACGCCAGCGGCGAGATGGTGGTGCGCACCCTGGTGGCCGATACCCGCGGGAGACCCTTGACCCTGCAAGCCATCTTTCCCACCTCCGAGCGCATCACAGCCCTCGCCGCGCGGCTGGAGAACGCGTTCAACCGCTACCGCGAGCTCGCGTACCTGCGCCAGTCCATCAAGGTGAGCTTTTCCCTGACCCTGTCCCTGGTCCTGGTGGCGAGCCTTTTGGCGGCACTGATCGCCGCCTTCCATACCGCCCGGCGTCTGGTTCAGCCGGTGGCGGATATCGCCCGCGGGACCCGCGCCGTGGCCGAAGGCGACTATGAGCAGCAGCTCCCCCAGCCCAAGCATGACGATGAGCTCGCCTTCCTGGTCTCGTCCTTCAACGCCATGACCCGGCGCATCGCGCAGGCACGCGATGCCGCGGACCGCAGCCAGCAGGCCGTTGAGGCGCAGCGGGCCTATCTCGAGACCGTGCTGGGGCGGCTGTCCTCAGGGGTGATGGTCTTCGATGCCGAGCAGCGCTTGCGCACGGCCAACCCGGCGGCGCGGCAGATCCTGCACCTGAGCCTCCCCGACGGCGAGTCCCCGACCGTCGCCGACCTGGAGCGGGAGCATCCGCGCCTTGCCCGCTGGGCCGAGGCCGTCCATCAGCACCTGGATGCCGCTCAGGACTGGCGGGCAGAGGTCACCCTCTTTGGCGGCGAGGGCCGCCAGATCCTCATGTGTCGTGGCAGTCCGCTGCCAGAGCCGGAACCCAAGGGACGCAGTCATGTGGTGGTCTTCGACGACGTCACCACGCTGGTCATGGCCCAGCGCGACGCGGCCTGGGGCGAGGTGGCCCGCCGCCTCGCCCACGAGATCAAGAACCCCCTGACGCCCATTCAGCTGTCTGCCGAGCGCCTGCGGCATAAGCTCCTCGGAAAGCTTCCTGAGAGCGACGCCGGGCTCCTCGATCGCGCCACCCGGACCATCGTGCAGCAGGTCGAGGCCATGAAGGCAATGGTCAACGACTTCTCCAACTATGCCCGCGCCCCCCAGATGCAGGCGCAGCCCGTGGTGCTGGACCGCCTGGTCTCCGAGGTCCTCGACCTCTACCGCAGCGCTGGCGCGGAGATCACGCTGAGGGCCGACCTCCGTGCCCCAGATGCGACCATCCTCGGGGACCCGCTGCGCCTGCGCCAAGTGGTGCACAACCTGGTCAAGAATGCCCAGGAGGCCATGGAGGGGCACCCCGGGGGGCAGATCCGTGTGACCACGGTATTGATCCCCGAGCCGGAGGGTCCGGTCGTGGAGCTGCGCGTCGAGGACGACGGGCCTGGCATCGAGCCTGAGCTCCTCGGACGCTTGTTCGACCCCTATGTCACCACCAAGGCCAAGGGAACCGGCCTAGGGCTCGCCATCGTCAAGAAGATAATTGAGGAGCACGGCGGTATCATTCGCGCCGAAAATCGAGACCGGGGGGCGAGCATCAGGGCCCGCCTGCCCGTGTGGCAGGAAGAACCGGACAAGGCGGCGGCCGGTCGAGCAGGGATGGCACACCCGACCCTCGACCCAGCCCTGGCGCCTGGCTCGGCGGCGTCTTAGCGGCATCCCATCGGCTGTCACCCTGGCGCATCACACCTGGGCACCCGGCACGCCTCGGCTGCCGACCCTGCAGGTCAATTGGAGCACTATGAGCGCAACGCACATCCTTGTGGTCGACGATGAGCCGGAGATTCGGCGCCTGGTCAAGGAGATCCTAGAGGACGAGGGCTACGCGGTCACCAGCGCGGAGAATGGCGAGGGTGCGCGCCGGGCCCTACGCGACCGCCGCCCGGACCTGATCCTGCTCGACATCTGGATGCCGGACCTGGACGGCATCAGTCTCCTCAAAGAATGGGCGGAGGATGAGGGCCTGCCCTGCCCGGTCATCATGATGTCCGGGCACGGTACCGTTGAGACGGCCGTGGAGGCGACCCGCCTCGGGGCCTACGACTTCCTCGAAAAGCCCCTCTCCATGGCCAAGCTGCTGCTCACCGTGGAGCGCGGTCTAGAGGCGGACAAGCTGCACAAGGAGAACATCGGACTGCGCCGCCGCACGCCCGTCGTGCAGGAGCCGGCAGGGCGCAGCGCCGCCATGCAGCGCCTGCGCGAGCAGGTCAAGCGTATCGCCGCCCATGACACCTGGGTCCTGATCACTGGCGAGGCAGGCAGCGGGCGCGAGACCTTTGCCCGTTACCTGCACGCCCAGAGCGCCCGTCGGGAGCGGCCCTTCGTGGATCTCGGCGTGTCCGTCATCACCCGCGGCAATGCCGCCCGGGAGCTGTTCGGCAGTGAGGCGGGGGGGCACATCCACTACGGCGCGCTCGAGCAGGCCGCGGGCGGGACCCTGTTGCTCGATGAGGTCGCCGACATGGACCTCGAGGCCCAATCCCAGCTCCTCGGCGCCTTGGACACGGGATCGTTCTTGCGTGCCGCGGGCACCGATCCTGTAGCCATCGACGTGCGCATCGTGGCGGCCACCCAGCGCAACCTCGAAGACGAGGTCCGGGCGGGACGCTTCCGCGAGGACCTCTTCTACCACCTCAACGTGGTGCCCCTGCACGTCCCTGCCCTGCGCGAGCACAATGAGGACGTGCCGGACCTGCTGAACTTCTACGTGGACTATTTCTCAACCCACGAGAAGCTGCCTTACCGGCGCTTCAGCGTGGGGGCGCAGAACTTCCTGCGCAACTACCCCTGGCCCGGCAACGTCTTGGAGCTCAAGAACCTGGTACAGCGGGTGCTGATCCTGGGCGCCGGCATAGAGATTACCCAGGCCGAAGTGGAGGCGGCCCTCGGTGGCGGCACGCCCGCCGCCCAGCCCCAGTCTTTGGAGGGTCTGGTCTCCTTCGACCAGCCCCTGCGCGAGGCGCGGGAGCAGTTCGAGAAGGCCTACCTCGAGTACCAGCTCGACAAGCACGCGAGCAACGTGAGCAAGATGGCCAAGGAGGCCGGGATGGAGCGCACCCACCTGTACCGCAAGCTCCGCTCGCTCGGCATCGAGATCAAGGAGCGTCGCTAGCGGCCCCCGCCGATCCCCCGCCGCACCGCGCGGTGGCTGACCCGATTGTTCGGCCCGCGGCGCAGTCGCTGTGGACGTGCAGGCCGTCCCCTGGCTGTCAGGCAGCCAGATCCTTCTGCTCGAGCCTGCGGATGAGCGGATAGAGGTGCTCGGTCTCGCGCTGAATGCGCTCCAAGACCAGGGAGAACATCTGGTTGGTATCCTCGACGAAGCGATTGTGGTCGCGCACGTTCAGCTCCCTGTGTTGTTCCGAGCACCAGTCCTTGAGGTAGGCGGCGAAGATGCGCTTGATCTCAGCGGAGCCCGACAGAAACCGATTGGCGGTATTCTTGACGGCCTGGTCCGGATAGGAGATCAGGCGGCTGCAGAGCTGCTTGTCCACCAGGTCGACGTGCTCGCGAACAGTCCTCGCGTAATCGAAGAACAGATCGCAGGCCACCTCCGTGTCACACATGGCGCGCTCGCGTATGAGGTAGAGAAAGACGTTGGAAAGTTCTGTAATCTTGTGATTTTGCTCATGCAGTTCAGCAAAGGTGACCATGCCTTCCTCCCAAAGATGCTAATCGGCCAATTCGTGTCGGCGGGGCCCACGCCTGTGCCATTCGGCACCGCAACGCGGGCAGAAAACGTACTCTGACGGGGGGAACATTACAAGGGTGTCGTAGCCTTGATGCGCATCAAGGCGGTGCCGGGTCGGCGATCTCCGTGCCGATCCGTTGGTGCCGATCGGCCGACACGCATACCAGGGCTTGGCACCTGCTGGAGCGCGGACCCCGACTGGAGAGAGACCATGGGAATCATCGAGAATTTCGAGGCGATGCTGGCGAGAGGCCAGGACTCGGCCCTGCTGCGCCATGGGCTCGGGTCGGCCTACCTGAATCAGGGCGACCCGGAGCGGGCCGCCCTTCACCTAGCCGAGGCGGTGCGCCAGGACCCCGGCTACTCAGCGGCCTGGAAGCTCTACGGGAGGGCTCTGGCCGCCGCGGGCCGCCACGCGGAGGCCGTGGCGGTCCTCGACCAGGGCATCGCCACTGCCACCGCCAAGGGCGATGTGCAAGCGGCAAAAGAGATGCAGGTCTTTCGCAAGCGGGCCGTCAAGGCACTGGAGGCCTGATGCCGGGGCCTCGGCAGGCCCTCCTCTGCTCCCCCCCGCCCCGCCGCATCAGACGGGCGTGAACGGAAGGCGCCCGTACAGGTCGCTCAGCTCGCGCAGGCGTGCCGCAAGCGCCGGGGTGAGCCCCTCTTCGGCCAGCCGCCAGGTCCAGTTGCCGTCTGTTGTCCCCGGACGGTTCATACAGGCTTCCGCACCTAATCCCAAGGCATCCTGGAGGGGAAAAACCGCGACCTGTGCGACCGACGCGAGGGCCGCCCGGATGAAATCCCAATGAATCTCCGCCCCATCCGTGTTCAGGTAACGGCGCGCGTGATCGCGCACCGATTCCTCCGCCGCATCCCACCAGCCACGTACCGTGTTGTTGTCGTGGGTCCCGGTGTAGACAACCAGGCGCCGCCGATGGTTGTGGGGCAGATACTGGCTGCGACCGAAGCCGCCGGCGGTCGACTCGAAGGCAAACTGCAGGATTGCCATGCCGGGCAGCTCGAGGTCATCGCGCAGATCCTCCACCTCCGCGGTGATGACCCCGAGGTCCTCCGCGATCAGGGGCAGATCTTGCCCCAGGGCGCGGCGCAGGGCGCGGAACAGATCGCGGCCGGGTCCAGGGACCCAGCGCCCGTGCACCGCCGTCGATCCCTCGGCGGAGACCTCCCAATAGGCCTCGAAACCGCGGAAGTGGTCGATGCGCACCAGGTCCACCAGCTCCAGGGTGTGGCGCAACCGGTCCACCCAGAAGCCATAGTCGTCCTCCGCCAGGCGGTCCCAGCGATAGAGGGGATTGCCCCAGCGCTGGCCGGTGGCACTGAAGTAATCGGGGGGGACCCCCGCGACCACCGTGGGCACGCCCCGTGCATCGAGCTGGAACCACTCGGGGTGACTCCAGACCTCGCTGCTGTCGTGGGCCACAAAGATGGGGATGTCGCCCACCAGCCTGACCCCCCGCGCCCGCGCATAGGCCCGCAGGCGCCGCCATTGACGGGCGAAGACGAATTGCAGAAACCGCTCCCGATCAAGCCATTCGGCATGGGTCTTGCCCCAGGTCGCCAGCGCCGAAGGCTCGCGAAAGGCCAGCTCCTGCGGCCAATCCGTCCAGGGCCGCTGGTCGTGGCGTGCCTTGATGGCCGCGAAGAGGACGTAGGCGTCGAGCCAGTGCGCCTCCTCGCGACAAAAGGCGGCAAAGGCCTCGCGGTCCGCCGTCGTGGCGCGCGCCAAGAAGCCCCGATAGGCCCGCTCGAGCACACCGAGCTTCCACCGGCGGACGGCACCGAAGACCACCTCATCGGCTGGGAACGCCGGCCCGATCAGATCCCGGGGATCGAGCCAGCGGTCCTCGGCCAGCAGTTCCGGACTGATGAGGAGTGGGTTGCCGGCGAACGCCGACAAACATTGATAGGGTGAGTCGCCGAATCCCGTCGGCCCAAGCGGTAACATCTGCCACAGACCCTGGCCCGCGGCCTCGAGAAAGTCAACGAAGCGATAGGCCCCTGGCCCAAGATCGCCGATCCCGTAGGGACCGGACAGGGAGGTTGGGTGGAGCACGATACCGCTGGTGCGATGCATGGGTGAGTCCTGGTGGCTGACCATCGCACCCGAGTGCGAAGCCCGGCAGTCTAGCGGCATGGGCGCGCTGCCGCCAGCCTAGGCGCACGCCCGCGGTGCGAGCGAGGTCATACCGCAAGGCCGCAACAGGGGTCAGGCGAGGCCGAGTGCCGCCCCCTGCAGGACGGCCCAGGCCAGCGCCCCTGCGGCCAGGTCGTCGGCCATGATCCCCAGCCCCCCGCCGACCCGCTCGTCCAAGACGCGGATGGGCCAAGGCTTCCAGATGTCGAGCGCGCGAAACAGGGCGAAGCCGCCCAGCGCCCAGGGCCAATCGGCGGGCACGGCGGTCATGGCGACCAGGTACCCGACCACCTCGTCCCAGACGATGGCACCCGGGTCCGGCTCGTGCAGCTCGCTCGCCGTCTTGCCACAGGCCCAGACCCCGATCGAGAAGCCACCGATCAGGACCGCAAGGTACCAGCCCAACGGCAGCGGCTGCACCAGCAGGTAGAGGATGACGCCGACCAGGGTCCCGGCGGTTCCGGGGGCCCAGGGTGACAGGCCGGAGCCCAGACCATAGGCGATCCAATGGTGCGGCTTGCGCCAAGCGAAGGCGGATCGAACGACCTGCCTTGCCTTATCCGTCGAAGTGGTCATAGCCCCTGTGGGCGAGGCGCAGCTCGCTCCCGTCCGCCCGCCGGCAGTGCAATCCTGGGCCCCGAACGATCTCGCCGATGACCGTGAGCGCCACGCCGGTGCGCGCCGTCAGCTCGGCTAGGAGGGGACGATGCGCCGCCGGCAGGGTGAAACACAGCTCGTAGTCGTCGCCGCTGGCGAGCGGCAGGGACCAATCCCCGGTGGCCGCCACCTCGGCACTCCTTGGCAGCTCGTCGAGCAGAATCTCGGCCCCGACGCCGCTGGCCTCCAGGATGTGGCCGAGATCCGCCGCCAACCCGTCGGAGACATCGATCATGGCCGAGGCAAGGCCGCGCAGGGCGAGACCCAGGGCGACCCTCGGCTCGGGCCGCTCAAGGCGCCGTCGCGGGCCCTCTCCCACCGGATCACCCGACAGGAGCCGGCGCAGGGCCAGGCCGGCATCCCCAAGCGAGCCGCTGACGCAGACCAGATCCCCGGCGGCGGCTCCCGCCCGTCGCACCGCCTGACCTTCAGGCACCAGGCCATGGACCTGAACGCTGATGGTCAAGGGTCCGCGTGTGGTGTCGCCACCGACCAGGGCCAGAGAGTAGCGCCGGGCCAAGGCCTCGAACCCGCCACAGAAGGCGGCCAGCCAGTTGGGCTGGGCGCCGGTCTGGGCGCAGGCATCCGGGTCGATCGGACCCCCAATCCGAGCATCGGCGGCGGAACGGGCGAGCTCCGGTGGCAAGGTCAGGGCCAGTGTGGCCCAGGCCGGCTCGGCTCCCATGGCGGCCAGGTCGCTCAGGCCCACCGCCAGGGCCTTATGCCCGAGGGCTTGCGGGTCGCAGTCGGCGAAGAAGTGGACCCCGGCGACCAGGGTGTCGATACTGATGGCCAACGCCTGGCCGGTGGGGATGCGCAGCAGGGCGCAGTCATCCCCCACCCCAAGGGCCACATCGCGCCTCCGGCTCCCCAGATGGGCGAAGTACCTACGGATCAGGTCAAACTCCGACAAGAGGATGTACCCCAGGGCCGGGCTCGGCGCCCGCTGCGGCGTCATGCATTGGGGGGCAAGAGGGCCTTAGGGGCTTGCTCAGGCGCCGCCCGCCAGCTCTGCGGTGCGCACGCGGCGCGCCAGCCTGTCCAGGACGCCGTTGACATAGCGGTGCCCCTGCTCGGCCCCGAAGGACTTCGCCAGATCGACTGCCTCGTTGATGATGACGCGGTAAGGGACCTCTGGACAGTACACAAGCTCGTAGGCAGCGAGGCGCAGGGTGGCCCGCTCCACCGGGTCGACCTGCGCGATACCGCGGTCCAACAGGGGCTGGAGCAGGGCATCGAGCTCCGCGACGTGTTGCGTCACCCCGCCGAGCAGCCGTCCGAAGAGGTCGCGGTCGTAATCGCCCTGAGCCGTTCCGCCTGGCCCCTCCCGAGGGGACGGCATGAGCGAGTCGGCAACCTCAGTCATCCAGTCGCTGTCGTCCGAAAAATCGCGGCCGATCTCGCTCGGGCCCTGGCCGGTCATCTGCCACTGGTAGAGCGCCAGCATGGCGTAGCGCCGCGCCTGGCTGCGGCGGCTGGTCATCTCAGCCGATCTGCCGCAGCAGATTGACCATCTCGATGGCGGACATGGCCGCCTCGGCGCCCTTGTTGCCTGCCTTGGTCCCGGCACGCTCGATGGCCTGCTCGATGCTGTCCACGGTAAGCACGCCGAAGGCCACGGGGATGCCGTGCTTGAGGCTCACGTGGGCGATACCCTTGACGCACTCGCCGGCCACGTATTCGAAGTGCGGTGTTCCACCGCGGATCACCGCACCGATGGCAATGATCGCGTCATAGCCGCCCTTGGCCGCCAGCCGCTCGATGGCCACCGGCATCTCGAAGGCCCCCGGGACCCGCACCAGGGTGAGGTCCGCGTCCTCGGCGCCGTGGCGCTTGAGGGTATCCACCGCCCCCGCCAGCAGGCTCTCCACGACGAAGCTGTTGAAGCGCGACACCACCAGGCAAAAGCGTGCATTGTGCACGCGAAGATTCCCTTCGATGGTCTTGATCATCATTGGCTTGATGCTCCTGGAACGTGGGGCAAGGGGAGGAGGAAAAGGGCGGCTCCGGGTCTGGATCAGGCCCCGCCACCGACGTATTCGACTACTTCGAGGTCGAAACCGGAGATGCCATGCATGGCCTTGGGGGCACTCATGACCCGCATCTTGCGCACCCCGAGGTCGGCGAGGATCTGGGCGCCGATACCGTAGGTGCGAAGCTCACTCCGGTCCTGGCGCCGCGGTGGCACCGGATCGTGCTCGCCATGGATGTCGAGGTCCCGCAGCCGGGCCAGCAGGTCGCTCGGTCGGTCGCGATTGCGCAGGACCACGATGACGCCCTCGCCCTGGGCCGCGATCTGGCGCATGACGTCGTGCAGCGGCCAGCCGCAGCCTGAGTGCCGGGTGGCGAAGAGGTCGCACAGGGTACTCTGGATGTGCACCCGGACCAGGGTGGGCCGATCTGGGGAGATGTGACCCATGGTCAAGGCCAGATGCACCTCGTTGTCGATGCTGTCGCGATAGGCCAAGACCCGGAACAGCCCGTGCTCGGTCGGCAGGTCGCACTCGCATTCCCGCAGGACGGCCTTCTCATGGTTGACCCGGTAGTGGATCAGATCGGCGATGGTGCCGATCTTCAGCCCGTGGGTCTCGGCGAAGACCTCGAGGTCGGGGCGGCGCGCCATGCTCCCGTCCTCTTTCAGGATCTCAACGATCACTGCCGCCGGGTGGAAGCCGGCCAGCCTCGCCAGATCGCATCCGGCCTCGGTGTGACCGGCGCGCACCAGCACCCCGCCGGGCTGGGCCATGACCGGGAAGATGTGGCCCGGCTGGACCAGGTCCTTTGGCTCCGCATCCGGTGCCACTGCGGCCCGCACCGTGGTCGCTCGGTCGGCGGCCGAGATACCCGTCGTAACCCCCTGGGCGGCCTCGATCGACACCGTGAAGGCCGTGGAATAGGGCGAGTTGTTGTCCGTCACCATGAGCGGCAGGCGCAGGCGCTCACAGCGTTCCCGCGTCAGGGTCAGGCACACCAGGCCCCGCCCGTAGGTCACCATGAAGTTGATGGCCTCCGGCGTGACCTGATCCGCGGCCAGCAGCAGGTCACCCTCGTTCTCGCGGTCCTCGTCGTCCATGATGATGACCATCTTGCCCTGGCGAAGGTCTTCGATGATCTCTTCGATCGAGTTGAGCTCCATGGGGAGGGGCCGCCGGCGCTGGTGGGTGAAAGCCGGGCAGATTAGCAGACTCTGAAGGACCTCGTCACTCGTGCGGACCCTGTGGCCGTGGCCGGGCCGGGTTTGGGGCCGGTCCTGGACAGGCCGCACCGCGGACAGCGCTCGCCGGGCTGCCTCTAGCCTTCGCGCAGGAACCCATGACGGGCGAGGAAGGCCTCGTCGATCCCTCCCGACCCGGGCTGCGCCGCGCGCTCGCCCAGCAGCAGCCGTTCCAGGTAGCGCGCGACCAGGTCCACCTCGAGGTTGACCTGGGTGCCGGGCCGGTAGCCGCCGATGATGGTCTCGCTCAGGGTGTGGGGGACGATGTTGAGCTCGAAGTCCCGCCCGTCGACGGCGTTCACCGTCAGGCTGGTGCCATCCACACAGATCGAGCCCTTTTGGGCAATGTACTTGGCGAGTGCCGCCGGCGCCTGGACCCGCAGGCGCCAGGAGCGTCCATCGTCGTGCCGATTGACCACCTCGCCCACGCCGTCCACATGACCACTCACCAGGTGCCCGCCCAGCGGCGTGGCCAGGGTCAGGGCCTTCTCAAGATTCACCCTGCTGCCCATCTTGAGCCTACCCAGGGTGGTCAGCGACAGCGTCTCCCGCGACACGTCGGCGGCAAACGCCCCCGCACCCAGGGCCACCGCGGTCAGACAGACCCCATTGACGGCGATGCTGTCGCCAATCTTCACACCCTCCAGGGCCAGCTTGCCGGTGCCGACGCTGAGGCGGACATCCCCGCCGCGCGGCTCCAGGTGCCGAATCTGGCCAATCGCTTGAATAATTCCGGTAAACATGCTTTTGAAAGACTTTTTGAAAGTTCTATCGAGGGAGTATCGAGCACAGCCGCGCGGGATACGAGGGGATTGGGGCCCATCAGCCCGGCCGGGCGGTCAGGCGCCAATCCGATCCAACCGCCCGGACGTCCGTCAGGGTCAGGGCAATGCGCTCGGCCATGCTCCGAATCCCCGGGAGGTGGAACAGACCGCGCCCGGCGTCCCCCATGAGATGGGGGGCCAGATACAGGATGAGCTCGTCCACCAGCCCGGCCCCGAGCAGTGCACCCGCCAGGGTGGGGCCCGCCTCCACCAGGATCTCGTTGACCTCGGCTGCGGCCAGGTGGCGAAGCAGGGCCTCAAGATCCACCCTCCCCTTGCCGTCGGGGCACACCCGGATCTGGGCCCCCGCGGCCTCCAGGGGGGCGGCGGTCTGCGGGTCCCGAACCGCGCAGGCGATCAGGGTCCGCCCGGGCAGCGACAGGAGGCGCGCCCCGGCGGGGGTCCTCAGTCCACTGTCCACCACCACCCGCAGGGGCTGGCGGGGCGCCTCTCCTGGCCCCAAACCAGGGATCTCCGCCGGATCGAGTCGCACATTCAGGGAGGGGTTATCGGCCAGCACGGTGCCGACCCCGGTCAGAATCGCGGAGCTCCGCGCCCGCAGGCGCTGCACGTCGCGCCGCGCGGCCTCACCGGTGATCCAGCGACTCTCGCCGCTGGCCATGGCGGTGCGCCCATCGAGGCTCGCGGCGAGCTTGCAGCGCACAAAGGGCAGCCCCGTCGCCATGCGCTTGACAAACCCCGGGTTGAGATCCCCTGCCTGGGCCTCCATGACCCCTGACTCGACGGCCACGCCGGCCGCGCGGAGCTGGGCGAGCCCCTGGCCAGCCACCAAGGGGTTGGGATCCACCATGGCGGCCACCACCCGTGCGACGCCAGCGGTCAATAGGGCATCGGTGCACGGCGGTGTCTTGCCATGGTGGCAGCAGGGCTCAAGGGTTACATAGGCGGTCGCACCATGCGCCGCCTGGCCGGCCTGCGCCAGGGCGATACGTTCGGCGTGCGGCCCGCCGGCACGCCTGTGCCATCCCTCCCCCACCACGCGGCCCTCGCGCACCAGGACGCACCCAACCCGCGGATTGGGCTCAGCCGTGTAGAGTCCGTGCCTGGCGAGGCGCAGCGCCTGCGCCATGAACGCGTAGTCGGAGGCCTCGCTCACGGCTTGCCTCGGCGCTTCGCCGTGCGACGCCCGGCACGCTCCCCGGCGGATGCGGTGTCTGCTGCGCCCCCGGCGTGCCCCAGCGTCTCTTCCTGGGGGTCAAGCCCATCGAGAAGGTCGAGCTGCTGACGCCGCGCTTCTGGGGTCGGCTGGCGCTCCAGACGCTCGATCTCTTCGCGGAAGGCGTTCACGTCCTCAAACTTGCGGTAGACCGAAGCAAAGCGGACATAGGCGACCTGATCCAGGCCCCGCAGCTCGTCCATGACCAGCTCGCCGATGCGCCTGGAGGTCACCTCGCCCTCACCGCCGCTCACCAGGCGACGGTTGATGCGGGCGATGGCCGCCTCGACCTGCTCGGTCTCCACAGGGCGCTTCTCCAGGGCGCGCATCAGGCCGGTGCGCAGCTTCCGCCCATCGAAGGGCACCCGGCTCCCGTCGCGCTTGACGACCCGGGGCAGGTTTAGCTCCGCCGTCTCGAAGGTGGTGAAGCGCTCCGCGCAGACCACGCATTGCCGGCGCCGGCGAACCTGGTCACCCTCGCCGAACAGGCGCGAGTCGACCACCTTGGTGTCCTGGGCTCCGCAGAAGGGACAGCGCATGGGATCAGGCCGTCAGACGCCGCGCCCACATCATGCCGGGCGTCTGGGGCTCAGCGCTCGTAGACCGGGAACCGGGCGCACAGGTCCAGCACCTTGGCCTTGACGGCGGCAATCACCCCAGCGTCGCCACGGCTGTCGATGACGTCGCACATCCAGCCCGCGAGATCGCGCACCTCGTTCAGGCCAAAGCCACGGGTGGTGACCGCCGGGGTGCCGATGCGGATGCCGCTGGTGATAAAGGGTGATTGGGGGTCGTTCGGCACCGCGTTCTTGTTCACGGTGATGTTCGCGGCACCGAGCCAGTTGTCCACGTCCTTTCCCGTCAGGCCCTGTGGAATGAAGCTCACTAGGAACAGGTGATCGTCCGTGCCGCCCGAGACCACGTCGTACCCGCGCGAGAGAAACAGCTCGGCCATGGCCTGGGCATTCTGGACCACCTGCACCTGATACGCCCGGAACTCCGGCTCCATGGCCTCCTTGAAGGCCACGGCCTTGGCCGCGATGACGTGCATCAAGGGTCCGCCCTGGGTCCCTGGGAACACCAGCGAGCTCAGCCGCTTCTCGATCTCGGGATTGGCCCTGGCGAGGATGAGGCCGCCGCGCGGTCCGCGCAGGGTCTTGTGGGTGGTGGTCGTGGTCACGTCAGCGATCTGCACCGGACTGGGGTAGACCCCAGCCGCGACCAACCCGGCGACGTGGGCCATGTCCACCAGTAGGTAGGCCCCCACCGCGTCGGCGATGTCCCGAAAGCGCTGCCAATCGACCACCCTGGAGTAGGCGGAGAAGCCGGCGACGATCATCCGTGGGCGATGGGCCCGTGCGAGGGACTCGACCTGCGCATAGTCGATCTCCCCCGAGGCCGGGTCGAGGCCATACTGAAAGGCCTTGTAGAGCTTGCCAGAGAAGTTGGGCTTGGCGCCGTGGGTCAGGTGACCGCCGTGGGCCAGGCTCATGCCGAGGACCGTGTCGCCGGCCTCACACAGGGCCATATAGACCGCGGCATTGGCCTGGGAGCCCGAATGCGGCTGCACATTGGCGTAATCGGCGCCGAACAGGGCCTTGGCCCGCTCGACGGCCAGGCGCTCGGCCACGTCCACGTGCTCGCAGCCGCCGTAGTAGCGCTTGCCCGGATAGCCCTCCGCGTACTTGTTGGTGAGGACCGTCCCCTGGGCCTCCATGACCCTCGGACTGGCGTAATTCTCGGAGGCGATGAGCTCCACATGCTCCTCCTGCCGGCGCTCCTCGGCACCGATGGCCTGCCAGAGCTCGTCGTCATAGTCTCGGATCGTCATGGACTTCGGGAACATCGGAGCATCCTCTGAGAAAAGCGTGTTAGTTTAGCCCAGAGTGCGGCCGCGGTGCGCCGGATGGAAGCGAGCGGCGCACCCCCAGGCCTAATTCAGGTACCGCGGGGTTCGTGGCCACCGCTCCCGCAGGGAGCGGCTTGATCTTGGTCAACCGCGGCGGTCCCGCGCCCCGCTAGAGTTGACTGAGATCCCCAGCTTCGCGCCCTCCACCTGCCCCACCGCGCGAGCGGAGTGCCGCCCAGGTCCCAACCAGAGCCTCTCAGCATGCCCGGTCTGCCGCCGACGCAGTGACACCTTATGCCACGTAACATCCTGGTACTCCTTGGCGCCCTCTGGCTGTGCATCTGCACACTCGTCGCCGCAGGTCGCGTGGCAGGCGCGGAGGGCCTGGCTGAAGACCTGCCCAGGGGCGACTGCGCGGCCCCGGGGCCGGCCACAGACCTGCGTCACTGCGACCTGGCAGGGGCGGACCTGAGCGGCACCGACCTCCGCGGCGTGAGGCTCGACCGGGTGCGCCTCGAGAACGCCAATCTGGCCCGCAGCAAGCTCGCCGGTGCCAGTGCCGTCGGGGCCGACCTCCAATGGGCCAAGATCACCGACGCCGACCTCAGCGGGGTTGACCTCACCGGCGCAAACCTGTTCCACGCCGTGCTCGACCGGTCGGTGCTGGACCGCGCCAGGCTCTGCCGGGCCAACCTGTTCGGCGCCAACCTCATCGAGGTGCGCGCGTTGGGCGCGGACTTCTCCGACGCGCAGATGAAGGATCTGCTGGCTGAGGCGGCCGACCTCTCTGGCAGCCGGCTCGACCGCGCCTTCATCTTCCGCGGCGTGCTCATCGGCAGCCACCTCAACGGCGCCAGCCTCCGCCAGGTGGCCCTGACCGGGGCGGCGCTGGAAGATGCCGACCTCTCTGGCGCAGACCTCAGCGGCTCCTTGCTCAATGGCGCCTTTCTCGCGGGGACCCGCTTCCACGGCGCCCGCCTCTCGGGCGCACGCTTCCCCAACGCCCGGGTCGAAGGGGCCGATTTCTCAGGGGCGGAGGACCTGCCCGAGCACCTCAGGGCCATGCTGTCGGCGGGACCGGCTTCGGCCAACACCGCCGTGTCGCGGCCGGCAGACGCCGTGGATGCGATTTCGACCGGTGGCCGTGCGCCCGCAGCACCCGCGGACCCCACCCTGCCGCGCTAAGGGAGTGCCCGGGACTCAGCGGGGACGTCCCAGATCGCCTCGGTTCGGCCTGGCTGGCGGCCTGCCTCGCCCGCGGCCGACCTTGGCGGCCGGTCTTGGCACCCGACCTTGGCACCTGGCCTTGGGATGAAAGACGCGCCACAATCGCGTCATCAGCACCTCCGCCAGCCCCGTCTCAGCAACGATGCCAGAGCCCCGCCCAGAGCTGCCCGGCGATCTCCTGCCGCTTCAGGAGCGCATCGGCCGCACCCATCTCCAGCAGCGGCTGGGGCTGGAGGGCGATCACGAGGTGTTCGCCTTCACCCGGCGGGGCGCACACTTTTTCTACCCCGAGAACTGGTACTCCATGCACGGGCTGATCCGCCATTGCCTTCGGCTGGCGGGTCTGTATGAGCGGGCCCAGCGCAACGCCCGCAGCATCCGGCTCGTCCACAACGCCCTGGCGGTGCGCGGCCTCCCCAAGGCCTTCGAAGGGCTGCGCGTGCTCCACCTGAGCGACCTGCACACGGATCTCGACTGGCGCATCACCGCCGCCATCGCCGAGCGCGTCCGGGGGGCCGACTACGACCTCTGCGTCCTCACCGGGGACTTCCGCGCCCGCACCTACGGGCCCTTCGACCCCTGCCTGGAGGGCTTGCGCTCGATCCGCTCAAGCCTCAAGGGGCCCCTCTATGCCGTCCTCGGCAATCATGACACCATCCGCCTGGTCCCCGGGATCGAGGCCATGGGCATCCGAGTGCTGCTCAACGAATCGGTGGCACTGGAGCGCGATGGTGCAGCGCTCTACCTCGCCGGAATCGACGATGCCCACTACTACCAGGTCCACAACATCCAGCAATCCGCCGCCGCCATCCCCCCCGCCGCCTGTGCCCTGCTCCTGTCGCACACCCCGGAGGTCTATCGCCACGCCGCCCATGCGGGTTTCAGCGCCATGCTCTGCGGCCACACCCATGGCGGCCAGATCTGCCTGCCTGGCGGCTACCCCCTCACCTGGGACGCACGTTGCCCGCGCCGGCTGGCGGGCGGCCCCTGGACCTACGCGGGGATGACCGGCTATACCTCGGTCGGCTCCGGCAGCTCCATCGTCAACGCCCGCATCAACTGCCCGCCAGAGGTCACCGTCCACGAGCTGCGCCCCGGCCCGAGCGCCTGAGCCAGCCGCCAGTGCCAAACAGGCGGCGGCCCAGATCCGTCAGGAGCAGATCGAGCAGGACGAAGACCAACACGACCACCCCCAAGTCGGGCCAGGTGAGCCCCAGCTCGCCTTTGGTCAGCAGGGCCGGGATCAGGACCTCGGGGACCTGATCCAGGAGCGGCAGCGAGGCACTCGGCGGCCGACCGAGACGGCGTTTGGCGAAGCTCGCCGCCAGGTCCCCCAGCATGGCCCCCCCCGCCACCAGCAGCCCCAGGCCCCAGTCCAGCCCAAGCGCCAGTCCCCCAAGACCCGTGCCGACGCAGGCAGCGGCGAGCCCGCGCCAGGTCTTGGCGCGCCCAAACCAGGGCCGGCCATCCCAGAGCGTCCGCCCGCCGTCGATGGCAGACGCCGGGCCGAGCAGGAAGCCAAGCAACGCCGGCAAGCCGTTGGCCAGCAGGACGAGCACGAGCAGGCTGAAAACGCTCGAGCAGTGCAGGGTCATGGCGGGTCGGCCAGCGAAGCCCTCGGGTCACGTCGAGGTCGCCAAGCTCAATGGTGCCCAGCCGCGCCCGATGCTGGACGGACCGTGGTCAGCCCCAGCGACTCCCAGGACTGCATCCCGCCGCGATACCACTTGAGCTTGGCGGCGGGGTAGCCCAGGTCCAGCAGTGCCTTGATGTTGGTGGGGGATTGCCCGCACCAGGCGCCGTTGCAGAACAGCACCAGGGTCTTGGCCCCACCAAAGCTCCACAGACCATTGTGCCGCGCCGCACCGAGCTCGACCTGGAGCAGCGCGGCCACCTCCTCCGGGTCCGCCAAGGCGGGATCCAGCCGGGTATAGGGGATGTTCACCGCACCGGGGATGGTGCCCCGGGCGGTCCAGTCGGGGGTGCGTGAGTCAACGACCAGCACGCTGTCATCGCCCGCGGCCATGCGGCGTAGATAGGCGATGACCTCGAGCTCGCCGATGGTCTCGACCCCGCCTGGCATGCTCGCGGGTTGGATGCAGAAGGGCGGGCAAGACCGAGCGGTCTGGTCGTAGGGCGGCTCTACCCTGTGTCCAGGGTCCTGATGCCGCATCAGGGTCACCGGCTGGCCCTGGTGGCGGACCTCCGCATAGGGCAGGTCCTCGGTGATGCGCACCCGCAGGTCGTTGAGGTGATAGACATCGTCGCCGGTGTCCGCGGCGAAGGCCGCGCTGACGGCGCTCAGCAGCATGGGTGCGAGCGGCACGCGGCGCAGATTCCATCGAGGTTTCACGGGGGATCTCCTCACTTCTGCTCCCGGCCGGGACCCGCCACCTGGGCCCCAATGACCGCTGGGTGCGGATCAACCTGCGCGAGGGCCGCGCATCAGGTCCCCTTGGACCTCTGCCCAAAGGGCCCGGTAGGCCGCGGCCGCCGGACAGGCGGGGGCATAGGCCGGCAGCGGCAGGCGATGGATGCCCATGTATTCGACCTCCGCCGCCAGGGGTATGGCGGTGCTCAGGGTGTGGGGGTGACTCGCCCTGACCCGCTCCATGGCCCCCGCCTGGGTGGGCAGAGCGGGGTTGACCATGGAAAAAAAGGGCAGCACCCGCAGGTCCGAGGCCATCTGGTGTCTGTCGAGGAAGCCGGCTAGCTGGTCGAGGGCGCGCGCGGACAGCGCCGTGGGCACGGTGGGGACCAGCAGCAGGTCCACGGCTCGGAACACGTTCTCCGACAGTAGGGACAGGCTCGGCGGACAGTCCAGGAAGACGATGTCGTACGCCTCCGACAGGGGTCTGAGCAGGCGCAGGAGTTGTTTGGTCGGACGTTTGGCATCGTCCAGCAGCACGTCCAGGTTGCGCAGGGACAGGGCCCCGGGGAGCAGGTCAAGGCGCTGAAAGTCGGTGGCCTTCACCAGATCGTCCAGGTCCCCCCGGCCGCGAGCGAGGGACTTGCCGCCGCCCTTCACCTTGGGCTTGACGCGCAAACAGTAGGTGGCTGCCGCCTGGGGATCGAGGTCCCAGAGCAGGGTTCGGTTGCCCCCGACGGCCGCCAGGTAAGCGAGATTCACCGCCGCTGCGGTCTTGCCGACTCCTCCCTTGATGCTGTAGATGCCCAGGACTTTCATGACCCTGCGCCCTAATCCAGATCCACGAGTGCACCAGGGCTGACCTGGGGCTCGGTGGGCAGCGCGGCCGACAGCCCAGTCGGCGCCCCGCCGTGGAAAAGCTCACGGAACAAGGCCTTACCATCGTCTGCAACGAAACCCGCGAAGGTTGCCGAAAAGGCGCTGCGGGCTGCCTCGCGGCGCCGCAGCAGATCCGCCACCAGGGCGCCGATGGCCAGGAGGGTCTGGGTGTCTGCGCCACCCTGGGCGTGCATCCTGACGGCCATCTCGCGCAGGTGATGTGCCTGGACCGCAAGGTCCTGGAAACTGCCGAGGTTGTCGAGGAGGGTCTTCAGCAGCCTAATGGCGCTCGCAATTGCGGCATCTGGATAGAGACTCTGAAAGAACTCCATCAGATAGCGCAGTTTTTTGCAGCTCTTTCGGAGCTCATGGAGCTCCTCGGGCGCGGACGTACGGGTGATCGCCTGGCCCTCCCTGCGGACCCGTCGCACCAGGCGCCACAGACGCTCGTCGGCGAGCCCCTTGATGGGGCGTGCAGCGTTGGCAGGGGCGGATTCCGCGGGTGTCGGCGCCTCGAGGACCTGGCGCCAGTCGCGCACCAGCTCAGTCATACTGGCCGAGCCCAGGGCCTCGGATAGGCGCCCCTGCTCCTCGCCATAGTGCGCCAGGATGTAGGCTCTCAGAGGCTCGAGGTCGGGGCCCATGGCGGCGGGCAGGCTCGCCTGGTAGATGTCGAAGTCGAGGAGGTAGACATCCAGGTCGCGCACCGGCCCCGTCACCTGCTGCAACCAGGCGAAGCGGGCCTTGAAATCCGCCTCGACCTGAGGTGGCAAGACGCCCGGGATCTGCGTCAGGGCCGCCCGGGTGCGCCGGGTGGCAACCCGCAGATCGTGGAGGAACTCGCTGTCGACGTTCGCCCGGGCCCCCTCGATATTCACCTCGATGGTATCCAGCAGCCCGAGCAGGATCTGCCGGGCGGCGCTGTCCGCCCGCTGCTTGGGGTCGAGGCGGTAGGACAGCTTGGACGAGTAACCCCCCGCAGGGCGTGGGCCGAAACCCAGGACATCGAGCCACAGCGGGCGCGCGGCCGGGGCGAGGGCGAGGTCATCGCTCAGCCACGCGGCGACCTCCCGAGCATCCGCCTGGTAGCCCTTGAGCGGCTCGAGGAACAGGCATGCCAGGCCCGCGGTTTCTTGCCCCTCCCCTCGCCCCTGGGCCGGTCCCTGGCTTGATCCCTGATCCGGTTCGGGCCGCGAACCAGCGCCGCACCCGCCCGCCGGACGGTACGTCTCGATCACCAGCCGGGCGCGGGTCTTTTCCTCATCGTCCAGCAAGCGGATGGTGCGCGACTCAACCTCGAGCTCGACGGCCACCAACAGGCGGCGCACCCCGACCGCAGCCAGGACGCGCTCCTTCAGCGGCCCAGGGGGCAGGTCGCGGGGAAAGCCGGGGGGCTGGGCGATCGGCTGGGCGAGGGGCGGCTCGACCCCGCGCAGATCGTGCCAGGAGAGCCATCGCTCATTGCCTTGCTCTCGCTCCTCGATGACCGCCCCCGCGAGGTAGGCCCCCCAATCGAAGCTGTCGAGCAGCCGAACCCGCGCGGCGCGGGGCGCCTCTGCCGCGAGCCGCCAGCCGACTTGGCCCAGGGCCGCGACCAAACGCGCCTCGCCGCCGAGGGGGAGCCGATACTCCTGGAGCTGGTCGTGCATCGCATTGCCTCAACCTGGCCGGTACGTGGCATTATGGCCCCTGCCGGGTCGGCTGTCTGGCGTTCGGCCAGCCGCAGACCCCACCGGTACCGAGTCCTGCCCGATCGACTCGCCGGATCGGCCGCGCTGACATCCCCAGACCGAGAGCCCCCGAGGTGCCAGACGATGACCAAGCTCGACCAGCTCAAGACCATGACGACCGTGGTCGCCGACACCGGCGACTTCGAGGCCATTGCCCAATACAAGCCCCAGGATGCGACCACCAACCCGTCCCTGCTCCTGAAGGCGGCCCAAATGCCCCAGTACCGCCACCTGGTTGAGGACGCCGCCGTGTTCGGCATGGCCAAGGGCACGGATACTGAGAGCCGGACACGCTGGACCATGGAGCGCCTGGCGGTCAACTTCGGGGCCGAGATCCTCAAGGTCGTGCCGGGCCGGGTATCGACCGAGATCGATGCGCGCATGTCCTTCGACCCCGAGGGCACCCTGCGCCGCGCGGAGGAGCTCGTCGATCTCTATGACCAGGCCGGGATCGATTCCGACCGGGTGCTGTTCAAGATCGCCTCAACCTGGGAGGGGATCTCGGCGGCCGAGCAGCTCGAGCGCCGCGGCATCCATTGCAACCTGACCCTGCTGTTTAGCTTCCCCCAGGCGGTCGCCTGTGCCGACGCCGGCGTGACCCTGATCTCGCCCTTCGTTGGGCGCATCCTCGACTGGTACAAGGAGGCCGAGCATGTGGCCGGCTATCCGGCCGACGAGGACCCAGGCGTCCGTTCGGTGACCCGCATCTACCAGTATTACAAGGCCCACGGCTACGACACCGTGGTCATGGGTGCGAGCTTCCGCAACACGGACGAGATCCTCGAGCTGGCGGGTTGCGACTACCTGACCATCGCCCCCAGCCTGCTCGCCGAGCTCGCGGCGAGCGAGGGGGATGTCCAGCGCAAGCTCGATCCGGACAAGGCCAGAGACATGGTCATCGAGCGGGTCCTGTACGACGAGAAACGCTTCCGCTGGGACCTCAACGAGGACGCCATGGCCACGGCCAAGCTCTCGGAGGGCATCCGGCTGTTCGCGGCCGACACCCGCAAGCTCGAACGCTTCACCCGCGAGATCTGCCAGAGCTGCTGAGGCGCCGTACCGGGACGGGGATCTCCACTCCCAGGTACCGGCCGGCCTCGGATCGGGGTCCAACGCCCCCGCGACTGGCTCATGCCATGCACCCGCGCCCTGTGTCCGCGCCCTGTATCCGCGCCATGTATCCCCGCAAGCGCTTCGGCCAGAACTTTCTCCACGATCCCGCCGTGATCGCGCGCATCCTCGGGGCCATCGGCCCCGAGCCCGGGGATCACCTGGTGGAGATCGGGCCTGGGCGAGGGGCCATCACCGCCGGACTGTTGGCCGCCGGCGCCCGCCTGGACCTGGTGGAGATCGACCGGGATCTGATCGCCCCCTTGGAACGGCGTTTCGGGGGCAGCGAGGGCTTGAGCATCCATCGCGCGGACGCCCTGAGCTTCGATCTCTGTGCCCTGGCCGCCCGGGAGACCGGCCGGGAGACGCGGCTGCGGCTGGTCGGCAACCTCCCCTACAACATCTCCACGCCGCTCCTGTTCCGCTTCCTGGAGCAGGCGGCCTGTATCCAGGACATGCACTTCATGCTGCAACGCGAGGTCGCGGAGCGCATCGCCGCGGCGCCTGGGGGCAAGACCTACGGGCGGCTGTCGGTGATGGTCCAGGCGTACTGCCGGGCGCAGGCCCTGTTCATCATCGGCCCGGGGGCCTTCACTCCGGCCCCAAAGGTCGAGTCCGCCTTCCTGCGCCTCACCCCCTGCAGGCCCCTGCCCTACCCCGTCGCGAATGCGGGGATTCTGGCACGGCTCGTGGCCCAGGCCTTCTCCCAGCGGCGCAAGACCCTGCGCAACACTCTGAAGGGAGTGCTGGCGCCCGGGCTCCTCGAGGCGCAGGGGATCGACCCCGGGCAGAGGGCGGAGGAGATCCCGGTAGAGGCCTTCATCCGCCTCGCCAATGCCGCTTGGAATTGTGCGCCTCCGCCCAGAGATTGACCGATAATTTCAGGGTTTTTGTCCGCGCCCGCATCGGGGCGGGCCGGCAAGCAGCGGAGAGCCAATGAGCGATCGCCAAGCGCAGAACGACAACGACCCTTCCGGTCTGGGTGAAGGGCGCGACCTCGAGGCCCGTGCGTCCGAGGCGGAGTCTGGCGGCGAGCCGACCGGCGGCACCGTCCTGGCCCGCGCCACCGACGTCCTGCCGGCTCAGATCCACCTGCTGCCGGTGGCCGCGCGCCCGTTTTTCCCGGGACAGGCGGTCCCGCTGCTCATGGATGCCGAGCACTGGGCGGCGACCCTCAAGGCCGTCGGCGAGACCGAGCACCGGATCCTGGGCGTGGTCCTGGTGGATGGGGACACCTCCGAAGAGGCCACGGTTGAGGACTTCCGCAAGGTCGGAACGGCCTGCCGGGTGCACCGCGTCGCCAAGCAGGAGGGGCATCTGCAGGTCCTCATCGAGTGCCTGCAGCGCTTCCGACTCGACAGCTGGGTCGCCCGCTCGGCCCCCTTTTCCGCCCGCGTCACCTACATCCCGGAGCCTGCCGGCCCCCCGGACGAGCAGGTCAAGGCCTACGCCATGGCCGTGATCAACACCATCAAGGAGCTGCTCCCGCTCAACCCGCTCTATGTGGAGGAGCTGCGCATGTTCCTCGACCGCTTCGGCCCCGATGATCCTTCGCATCTCGCGGACTTCGCCGCCAGCCTGACGACCTCCACCAAGACCCAGCTCCAGGAGGTCCTGGAGACGGTCGCGCTCCTGCCCCGCATGGAGAAGGTCCTGATCCTGCTCAACAACGAGCTGGAGCTCGCGCGGGCTCAGCAGAAGATCCGCCACAGCGTGGAAGAGCGCATGCACAAGCAGCAGCGCGAGTTCTTCCTGCGCGAGCAGCTCAAGGCGATCCAGAAGGAGCTCGGACTCGCCAAGGACGACCGGACCGCGGAGCTCGACAAGTTCAAGGCCCGCCTGGAGAAGCTCAAGCTGAGCGAGGAGGCGCAGCGACGGGTCAATGACGAGATGGACAAGATGGCGATGCTGGAGACCGGCTCTCCCGAGTACGCTGTCACCCGTAACTACCTGGACTGGATCACCCTCCTGCCCTGGGGCCTGCACTCGCCGGACAAGCTCGACCTCAAGCGGGCCAGGCGCATCCTCGACCGCGACCACTACGGGCTGGACGACGTCAAGACCCGCATCCTGGAGTTCCTCGCCGTGGGCATCCTCAAGGGGGAGGTCTCCGGATCGATCATCCTCCTGGTCGGACCCCCGGGTGTGGGCAAGACCTCCATCGGCCGCTCCATCGCCGACGCCCTGGGCCGGCGCTTCTACCGCTTCTCCCTCGGCGGCATGCGCGATGAGGCCGAGATCAAGGGCCATCGGCGTACCTACATCGGGGCCATGCCAGGCAAGTTCCTGCAGGCCGTCAAAGACGCCGGGACGGCCAACCCGGTCATCATGCTCGATGAGATCGACAAGATCGGCGCCTCCTACCACGGCGATCCGGCCTCGGCTCTGCTGGAGGTCCTGGACCCGGAGCAGAACGTCGACTTCCTCGATCACTACCTGGACCTGCGCTTCGACCTGTCCAAGGTGCTCTTCGTCTGCACCGCCAACCAGCTCGACAGCATCCCTGCGCCTCTGCTCGACCGCATGGAGGTCATCAACCTGGCCGGCTACATCGCCGCGGAGAAGCTGCAGATCGCCAAGAAGTACCTGCTGCCCCGGCAGATCGAGCGCGCCGGTCTGGCCAAGGGCGCGGTGCGCCTGGATCAAGCGACGCTGCGGGCCCTGATCGAGGGCTATGCCCGAGACGCCGGGGTCAGGCGCCTGGAGAAGCAGCTCGGCAAGATCGTGCGCAAGGCGGCCGTGAAGATCCTCGAGGGCGCCACGCCCCCCGTCACGGTCGCCCCCGGGGACCTGAAGGCCTATCTCGGCAGCCCCGTGTTCCGCGACGAGCGCAAGCTGTCCGGCCCCGGGGTGGTCACCGGGCTCGCCTGGACGGCCATGGGCGGGGCGACCCTCTCCATCGAGGCGGTGCGCACCTACGAGGGCAGCCGTGGGCTCAAGCTCACCGGCCAGCTCGGCGACGTGATGAAGGAGTCGGCGGAGATCGCCTACGGCTATGTCCAGGCGCATGCGGCCGAGCTCGGGGCCGATCCGGCCTTCTTCGACAAGGCCTTCATCCACCTCCATGTGCCGGCCGGGGCCACGCCCAAGGACGGCCCCTCGGCGGGCATCACCATGGCCTCGGCCCTGGTCTCCCTGGCCCGCGGCGAGCCGGTGCGCCGCATCGCCATGACCGGCGAGCTGACCCTCACCGGCGAGGTCTTCCCCATCGGCGGCGTGCGCGAGAAGCTGCTCGCGGCACGCCGGGCCGGGATCCGGGAGATCCTGTTGCCTGAGGACAACCGCGGCGAGTACGAAGAGGTCCCCGAGCACGTGCGCAAGGGGCTGGAGATCCACTTCGTGTCGCGCTTCGGGCAGGTGCTGCCCCACCTCTTCGGGTCCACATCCGTGAAGGGGCCAGCGCGGACGCAGACGCAGTTGAAGGCGAGCCGAGCGGCCGCTTGAGGACCCGGCACCGCAGAGGTGGGCCCGCAGTGCCGGGCCGGAGGCGTCCCATGGCCCGCAGCGGCCGGGGCGACCTCGGCGGGCGATTTGGTACCATGACCCGCCAGATTCACGCCTGTCCAGACACCTGCACCCTCAGCGACGAGACGTCATGCCCCACCGAGCTCCGATTGGCGTATTCGACTCAGGCGTCGGGGGCCTGTCCGTGCTGCGGGAGATCCGGCGCGAGCTGCCGCGGGAGGACCTGCTGTACGTCGCCGACTCGCGGCACGCCCCCTACGGCGACAAGCCCCAGGAGACCATCGCGGCCAGGTCCGTCGCCATCACCGAGTTTCTCTTGGAGCAAGGCGCCAAGGCGGTGGTGGTTGCCTGCAATACCGCCACCGCCGTTGCCGTCTCGCTGCTGCGCAGCCGCTTCTCGGTCCCCATCATCGCCATGGAGCCGGCCATCAAGCCGGCGGTGGGTCGCACCCGCTCGGGCGTGGTCGGCGTCCTGGCGACCGCCCAGACCGCCGCCAGCCACCGCTTTGTCCAGCTCCTGGGGCGCTTCAATGCCGGGGCCGAGGTCCTGGTCCGGCCTTGCCCTGGGCTGGTGGAGCGGATCGAGGCCGGCGACCTCGATGGGGTGGCGACCCGCGCCCTCCTCGCGGATTACCTGAATCCCTTGCTCGCCCAAGGCGTCGACACCCTGGTCCTCGGCTGCACTCACTACCCCCTGCTCACCCCGCTGATCAAGGAGCTCGCCGGACCCGAGGTCACGGTCATGGCCTCGGGGGCCGCCGTCGCCCGCCAGGTGCAGAGGCGCCTGGCCGAGGCCGGCCTGCTCGCCCGGCGCGAGCACGACGGGATCGAGCGGTTCTGGACCAGCGCGGCACCGGATGCGGCCGAGGCACTGATCGGGCGCCTGTGGGGGGGGCCCATCGCCGTGCAGCAGCTACCAGAGCGCCTTGAGACGGGGCGTGCGCCAACCCAGGCCCAGGCTCGGGCATGACCGGCCAAGACCCAATGCCATCCGATGCCCTCCGCCACCTGCTCGCCGCCACGGACTTCGCGCTTCGGCGCGAGCCCGACGTGCCCGCTACCCTGACCGACATCCAATGGCGCGCCGATGCCTGCGGCCCTGGATCGATCCTGTTTTTCCAGCGCTTCGATGACGGGCGCACCGATGCCGAGGTCTACCGGCGCTACCTCGCCGAGTCCCCCTGCGCGGCACTGGTCACCAATCGGGCGCTCGACTGCTTCGATGCGCTGCCCGGCAAGGGTATCTACGTCACCCGGCCCGGCGCCTGGGCTGCAACGGTGGGGCGGTTCTGCGACCTGATCTACCCCCTGCCCTCGCGGCTGGGCTTCGTTGGTGTCACCGGGACCAACGGCAAGACCACGACCGTCAAGTACCTGGAGGCGATGCTCGCCGCCCAGGGCAGGCGGGTCCTCAGCATCGGCACCCTGGGGGTCTCGCGCAATGGGGAGCGGCTGCTGGAGACTGGCTTCACCTCCCCGCCGCAGATCGAGCTGCGCCGGCTCCTGCATGCGGAGCAGGGGCGCTGCGACCTGGTCGCCATGGAGGTCAGCAGCCATGCCCTGGACCAGGGCCGGGTTCACGGCATCCCGCTGCAGAACGCAGGCTGGACCAACTTCACCCAGGACCACCTGGATTACCATCGGGACGAGGCCTCCTACTTTGCGGCCAAGGCCCGCATCCTGGACCTGATCCAGCCGGGCGGGCGCCTGTTCTGCAGCAGCGCCGCCGTCGCCCAGCGGCTGCGCCTGCACCTGGGCCTGCGCAAGACTGATGAACCAGGCCTCCCGTTGCAGGTCCTGAAGCCCGCCTCCTTGGGGCCAGAGATCATCGCCGCCAGGCCCTTCCTGGCCCTGGAGCACAACAGGGCGAACTATGCCCTGGCCGCCGCCCTGGCCGACGGCATCCTCGGCCCGGGGGAGCGGCCCTACTGGCAAGCCTTGACCGCCGTGGACGGCCGCTTTGAGTGCCGGGTCGTGGGCCATCGAACCCTGGTCATCGACTTCGCCCACACCCCGGACGCCCTGGAGACCATCCTCAGGGCCATCCGCACCGCCTTCCCCCAGGCACGGGTCGCCACCCTGTTCGGCTGTGGGGGAGACCGGGACCGCGGCAAGCGGCCCCTCATGGGGGCAGCGGTGGCGCGCCACTCGGATCAGATCATCCTGACCTCCGACAACCCCCGCAGCGAGGACCCGGAGCGGATTATCGGCGACATCCTCGCGGGTATGCCCCAGCGCAGGGCCGAGGTGGTGGTGGAGCGTGCCGAGGCGGTTGCGCGGCTTTTTGACCTTCTGGCGGCGCGCCCTGCCGACGAGCCCTGGGTCGCCCTGATTGCCGGCAAGGGCCACGAGCGCTATATCGATCGGGGCGGGCTCAAGACCTACTACAGCGACCACGACGAGGTGGAGCGCAATCTGCGCCGCCTGGGCTGGGCCTGACAGACCACCCCAAGCCCCTGGGACCACCACGTGCGACTACGCCACCTCTACTCGGTCCCGGTCGGGCTGTTGCTCGGCATTGCCCTGGCGCTGCTCGCCCCGGCCGGAGCGCCCTACGTCGCCTGGCTCGGCCAGGCCTTCGTGTCCCTTCTCAAGCTCCTGATCTTGCCGCTGATCTTGGTCTCCATTTATGCCTCCCTGGCCGGGGGTGACGACCTGCGTCGCATCGGCGGGCGCACCCTGGGTTATTACGCGGCGACCTCTGCGGTTGCCGCCAGCCTGGGAACCTTGATCGGCCTTGCCCTGTCCCGCGACCTGCCCACCGGGCTGCTGAGTCTGGAGCAGGTGGCGCCCAGTGCGGCGGGCTTCAGCCTCGAGCGGCTGGTCGCCAACTTCATCCCCAGCAACCTGTTCGCCTCTCTGGCCGAGGGCAATGTCCTGCACGTCGTCTTCGTCGCCGTCGCCGCCGCGGCCGCGTCTCGACGCATCGCCGAGCATCACCGCGCACCCCTGCTCGCAGGGGCCAGAGCCCTGGACGCCCTGCTGATGCGGCTCTTGCACTGGGTACTGGCCGTCGCGCCCCTGGGCATCGCGGCCCTGGTCTATGCGAGCCTCGCGGCCATGGACTGGGGCGGCGTCTTCGAGCTCCGCTCCTTCGTCTGGGCGGTCGGCCTGGCGGCCCTGCTGCACGCCGGCGTCGTGCTCCCAGGCCTGTACCGTGTGCGCACCGGCCAGGCGGCCCTGCCCCTGGTCGCTGCCTGCCGGGAGCCCCTGCTGACGGCCCTGTCCACCGCCTCCAGCTCGGCCACCTACCCGGTCTCCAAGCAAGCCTTGGAGGACTTTGGGGTCAGCGAGCGCGTCACCAGCCTGACCCTGCCCCTGGGGGCGACCCTGAACATGCACGGATCGGCGCTGTACCAGGCCATCCTGCTGATCTTCATGTCCCAGTTGGCGGGAGCCGAGGTCAGTGCACTCCAGGCGGTCTTCATCGTCCTGCTCACCATGGCCTCCTCCGCCGGCACCGCCGGCATCCCCGGCGGCGGCATCGCCATGATGGCCTTCCTGTTGGACCTGCTCGGGCTGCCGCCCACCTACCTTGCCCTGTACCTGGTCGTGGACCGCTTCTTCGACTACCCGATCACGGCTGTCAACGTGTGGGGCGATCTGGTTGTTGCGGCCATCGTGGACCGGGAGCTGCGGCCGAGGTGACTTGATGTCCAGGAATCGCGCGGCCGCCTCGCCGGCGCGGGGGCTGGACCTTCGGCAAGACAGTGCGCCAACCCGCCGGGCGGTCGCAGAGGGTCAGGAGATCGCGATAAACTGCCGCGACCTTCGCTTTGCTCGCCTGGTGCCTCTGGTGTCACGACGTATCTCCCTTGCGCTAGTGGTGATTGGTCTCCTGCTGGCCGGTGCGCCCCTGCCCGGCTGGTCCGCGGCGTGCCGCCAAGGCAGGGAGGCATGGGTCTGGACCGCACCCCTGCAGCCGCAGCCCGGAGATCCCCTGGAGGTCATCGCGGTCGCCACGGGTGCAGACCTCGACCAGCTCCTGGTCACGGACCCGGCTGGGCGCCAGGCGACCCTGCGCGGCGCTCGCGGCGGGGGGCCGCCGTGGAGCCTGCGCGGGGCGCTCTCCCACCCGGGCCGCGGGACCTATCGCATCGAGGCCCTGCGGGGCGGACGTCCCGCCGCCTGTGCGGAGGTCACTGTCGGCGGGCCACCGAGCGAGCGCGGCAGCGGGGAATGGGATCTGGCCGCCCAGGCCCTCTATGCGGCCTGGATCGAGCACCTGTTCGACGCCCCGCCGGAACAGTCCCTGAGCTTTCCGTCACTTGCGCCCGTGCTGCGCGACCCGCAGCGCAACTTCCTGTTCAACGACCTGGGCGCCGGGGAGGACAACCGCCTCCCGGCCGAGCCCGACTGTGCGGACCTGCCCTACTTTCTACGCGCCTACTTTGCCTGGAAGCTCGGCCTGCCCATCGCCTACCGCTCCTGCAGCCGCGGCAGCCGCAGCAGCCCGCCCCGCTGCGGGGCACCGGTCATCGACCGGACCTTCGCCGGCGCCCCCGTGTCCGCAGGCGCCTTCCGTGATGTGAGCCGGCGTCTGATGGACAAGGTGCATTCCGGGAACGGGCGCACGGCCCTGCGCGACGAGGCCACGGACTATTACCCGGTCCCGCTGGAGCGCGCGGCGCTCTGGCCAGGGACCGTCTACGCCGACCCCTACGGCCACGTGATGATCCTGGTGAAATGGCTGCCGCAGACGGCGGGCCGCAACGGCCTGCTCCTGGCCGTTGACGCCCAGCCGGACAACTCGGTCAGCCGCAAGCGCTTTTGGGAGGGGACCTTCCTGTTCGCCCAGACCCCGAGCGCCGGCCCCGGATTCAAGGCCCATCGGCCGCTGGTTTCAAGTGGCGGCGGCACCGGCTCCGCGCCGCGTCCAGCATCGAATGCGGCCCTGGACGGGAGCGACGGGACCCCGCCCTACTCGGCCGAGCAGGAGGGCTTGTCGGAATCCGACTTCTACGCCCGCATGGAGCGCCTCATCAACCCCAGGGGTCTGGACCCGGAGGCCGCGTACAACGCCACGCTGGAGGCGTTGATGGAGCAACTGGAGACCCGCGTGACCTCCGTAGACAACGGCGAGGCCTACATGCGCGCCCATCGTGGCAGCCAGATCCCCATGCCCAGCGGCACTGCGATCTTCGAGACCACGGGCCCCTGGGAGGACTATGCGACCCCGTCGCGCGACATGCGGCTGCTGATCGCCTTGAAGGTCCTCGAGGCCCTGCCGGAGCGCATCCGCCGTTACCCCGAGCTCTATGTCCTGCGCGGTGAGACCCCGGTCGCGGCGGCCACCCGTATCGAGCGCCTTCACGCCCAGCGATTGCAGGAGCGCTTCGTCACCTACACGCGCAGCGATGGCAGCCCCTGGCGCCTCAGCCTGGCGGACATCTACGCCCGGCGCCCCGGCCTCGAGGTCGCGTACAATCCCAACGATTGTGTGGAGCGCCGTTGGGGAAGCTCGCCGGGTAGCCCGGACGATCCGACCTGCGGGCGCCAGGCCCCGCCGGACCAAAGGGCGCGGATGGAGGACTATCGGCCCTGGTTCCGCGAGGCCCGCCGGCCGCCGCGTTGATGCCCGGGCCCAGTGGACCCGTAAGAGAAGCACGCATTGGAAGCGGAAGCCCCCTTCCGCGCCTCAATCTCACCTCGTTCATCTGCAGGAGGCCACTCCTTGCCCCCCTCGCCGCGAGCTGCAACGCCCCTGGCAACCCTCACCAGCCCTGCCGTGGGCCTGGCCCTGTGCCTGGCGCTCGCCGGCTGTGCGACCGCCCCGCCGCCCGTGACAGGTCCTGGCGATACCTGGCTGGGCCGCCCCATTGGCCCAGCTCCGGCGCCCAACCCCGCCCTCAGGCAGGCGATCATCGCCCGCGCCACTCGGGAGTGGGAGTTCTTCGGCCGACAGACCATCCTCTTCAAGGGCAGCGAAGAGAGCATCCCTCACGTCGGCGCCTGGGAGGATGACGACGCGCTGTACAGCGACCGCGTCAACAGCTACTGGCGAGCCGCGGGCAAGCCCAACCTGTACGGGATGGACTGCCAGCAGCCTTGGTCCGCCGCCTTCGTGAGCTACATCATGCAGGGGGCCGGCATTCCGGAAAGTCAGTTCACCCCGGCGCCGGCACACTGGATCTACCTCTCCAGCCTCATCGACCAATCCGGCTCTCCGGGGCGCTACTTCGTCCCAAGGCGGGTGCAGGACTACAGCCCCAACCCGGGCGATCTGGTGTGCGCCTCACGGGGCAGCGTCCGACCCGCCACCTACGGCGGCTACACCAGCGCCTGGGCCCTCGAGGGCGCCTACACCCATTGCGACCTGGTCGTCGCCAAGAATGGCCAGAGCCTGGACGTCATCGGGGGGAATGTGCGCAACTCCGTCTCCAAGAGCACCTTCGACCTGGACGCCGAGGGGCACCTGCTGGCCGTGCCGCGCCGGCCCTGGTTCGTCATCCTGCAGAATCGCCTTTGAGCCCGGATCGCCGACCCGGGCCAACCCTGGCGACGCACACGAGGCTCAGGCCCATCGGGAGAGCCACCAGGCGCAGCAGCAGCGCCTCGCAGGCCAGGACCCAGCCCAGCAGCCGGTCGACCGCCGCAGATGGCGTCAGGGAGCCGCCCGATTCCGATCCCACCAGGCGCACCAGCGCGGCAATGGGAAAGAGCGCCATATTCCAATAACTTAACCACAGGATCTCAAAGCCGGCGTCGGCGAGCTTCTGACGCAGCTCTGCCTTCGTATAGCGGCGAAAGTGCTTCGCCGCCTCGTCGTAGGGACCGAACAGAAACGGGTGGGCGGGAACCGTGACGATCAGGATGCCGCCCGGCTCGAGCTTGGCGGTGAGCCGCTCCAGGAAGAGCGCGTCGTCCTCGATATGCTCGATCACGTCGAAGGCCCCGACGCAGGCATACTTCGCGGGAGAGGCGAGCAGCTCATCCTCATCGGCGAACACCTGCTCGTAATCTCGGGTCAGGCATGAGGTGCGGGCCTCCGGATACACCTCGAGGGCGTCCACGGCTGCGTAACCGGAAAAGAACGCCCGCATCGCCCCATAGCCCGCCCCGTAGTCGAGGGCCCTGCCGCGCGGGACGACACGGGCGCGCCGGAACGCGGCCTGAGCCGCCGCCATCCGTCCTCGGTACCACCACCCCTGCTCAGCCCGATGAATCATGTCGTAGACCGGGGCCTTCATGGCCGTCCTCCTGCTCTCTGCTCAAGCTTGAGATCCAATAACCCGGGGCAGGACGCAGCGGCCCCGCGCACCGACACCACGACCGACAACGAGGCCGGCCCCCTAGGGAGATGCTGCTCAAATGCCCTCCCGGCATTTGATCAGCTCGCGCCCCGCGACGCGCGAGTCGCGGGACGCTTCCGTTTCAAGGGCTTAAGGCCCTCGAAACGGGCGGGCCATCCCTGGCCCGCACGGGAAGCGCACTCAATCAGCGCTTCCCTAGCGGACCTCCATGGGGATCGCGGCACGGTGCCACAGGTCCGCGTTGTCGCGCAGCAGGGTGTACATGGAGACGTAGGCGCTCGCCAACGCCAACCCCAGACCGATCCATGTCGCCCATTTCAGTATCCCGGCCATATCGGCCCAAGCCTGCCCGGCCAGGGCCGTGCCAACGGCGACGAGCTGAAAGACCAGCTTGAGCTTGTTCAGCTCTGCGGTGCGGATCACCACCCCGACACAGGGCGCCATGCTCCGAACGCCCTGGACCACGAACTCCCGCGCCACCAGCAGCACCACCAGCCACAGCGGGACCCAGTCCGGCAGCCGGAAGGCCAGGTCGATCAGCAGTACGTTGGCGAAGACCTTGTCGACCAGAGGATCCAGGAAGAGCCCAATGTGACCCGCACACCCGAGCCGCCGGGCTGCCCATCCGTCCAGTGCATCGGTCCATGCGGCTAGGAGGAACAGGGCGAGGGCCGCCCAGTAGGCGCCTGAACCCGTGCCGTAGGCAAGCAACCCCAGGATGGGCAGCAACAAGATCAGTCTCGACAACGTCAGCAGGTTCGGTATCCAACACATTGGTATATCGCGGGTTTGATATTGAGCTGTCGCACGGTTGGCCGTTGTTGACCACCTTCACGTCCTTCTCGCCCAGGCCCGCGGTGCCCAGACCCCGGGCCAGGGGGTAGTGGGAGTCGCGCAGCTCCACCAGATTCACCCGTTGGCCCTTGATGTCCTTGAGCTCGGTCTTGTCCCCGAGGATCGCCGCATCGTTGCCGTTAGAGAAGGCGCCAACGATGAGGGCGGCGGAGCCCACGGCCAAGGCGGCAGGGATGGACAGGGCGTCCATCTTGGTCACGAAGCAACCGTCGCAGCCGCCGGCGGTGCACGGGTTGATGGATTCGACGTGGTCGTTGAACTGCACCACATCGATGGCGATGCCGTACCTGTCCGCCCACTTCTTGACCATCCCGGACTGGGCGCCTTAGTCCCAGGGCATCTAACCGACATCGATGCTCCAGGCGACGCGGAACTTGTCCTTGGCCAGCACACCGCCGGGGGCCAAGATGGCGCCGCGCAGGAGGAGGCAGGCAGCCAAAGGGGTCAGGGGTGGGCGTACCCCAGGAGGCGCGGGCGAAGTGAGCCATGAGGATCTCCCCAGAGGGTGACAGACGGACGCTCCAGGAGGACCCATGACAGGTGACCTCCCGGGCCTTTGTCCCGCCGTGTAACCCGCTGGGAGACTTGGGGAAGGCACCCTTGGTGCCCGGTCAAGTCTGCCCCATCAGGTCGGCAGCTCTCGGACCAGACACCCGCTCCCTGCGGGCCGGAACCCGAGCCACCCAGTTCGCCGAATTGTCGCAAGCATCTCAGGCGCCGGGGCACCTGTCGGTTGTCCTGCGGGGATTGCAGCAGGAGTCGCGCCAAGCCAGGCTCCACCGGCCGGCGGCTTCTCGCGGAACTCAGACACCGGATGGCCCGGCCGCCCGCTCGCTGATACCGGACCCGAACGCCGCTGAATCCCATGGCCGCATCTGGACCGGTCTTGGGCGCGCCGCTCGGCAATGCCCCTGCCTGGTGCAGATGCGCACAGACGGCCTCACCGTCCGTCTCAGAAGCCCATCTTCTCGAAGAAGCTCTTGACCCCATCCAGCCAGGAGCTTGACGTCGGGCTATGGCGATCGCCGCCCTCGCGGACACTGTCGTCGAACTCACGCAGCAGCTCCTTCTGGCGCTCGGTGAGGTTGACCGGGGTCTCGATGACGACCCGGCAGATGAGGTCGCCGACCGGGCCGCCGCGCACCGGGCGCACCCCCTTGCCGCGGATGCGGAACATCTTGCCGGTCTGGGTCCCAGGTGGGATCTTCAACACGCCCTTGCCCTCGAGGGTGGGTACCTCCAGCTCGCCGCCCAGGGCAGCCTGCACGAAGCCGATAGGGACCTCGCAGAACAGGTTGCTGTCCTCTCGGGTGAAGATCGGGTGCTCCTGGACCTGCACCTGGACATAGAGGTCGCCGGCTGGCCCGCCGTGCAGGCCACGCTCGCCCTCCCCTGCCAGGCGGATGCGATCGCCCGTATCCACCCCCGCCGGGACCTTGACCGACAGGGTCCTGTGCTCCTGAACCCGGCCGGCACCGCGGCAATGGCTGCAGGCCTCCTCGATGATCTTCCCGCTGCCCCGGCACTGGGGGCAGGTCTGCTGGATGGAGAAGAACCCCTGTTGCATCCGCACCTGCCCGACCCCGCCGCAGGTCGGGCAGGTCTTGGGCTTGGTGCCCGGCTTGGCCCCGGTCCCGCCGCAGAACTGGCATTCCACCGCCGTGGGGATGCGGATCTTGACCTCCTTGCCGGCGACCGCTTCCTCCAGGGTCAGACTGAGGTCGTAGCGCAGGTCCGAGCCGCGGTTGCTCCGCCGACCGCCGCGGCCGCCGAAGATGTCACCAAAGACGTCCCCGAAGATGTCAGAGAAGGCCCCTTCCCCGCCGAAGCCGCCTGGGCCGCCACCGGACCCGGCCGCGCCGACCCCCGCATGGCCGAACTGGTCGTAGGCGGAGCGCTTCTTGGGGTCAGTCAGGACCTCGTAGGCCTCCTTGGCCTCGACGAACTTCTGCTGGGCGTTGGCGTCGCCGGCGTTGCGGTCCGGATGGTACTTCATGGCCAGCCGCCGGTAGGCCTTCTTAATGTCGGCCTCGCTGGCGTTGCGGCTAACCCCCAGGACCTCGTAGTAATCGCGCTTGGACATACCTCAGCTTCCAGCCGTCGGCCCCCGGCGCGCCGCCTCGGCGGAGGCTGGCCGCCGGCGGCGGGAGAATAATCGTCGCGTTTCAGCGGCCGCCCGCGAGCGGGCGGCCGCTGACCATCACTTGTGACTGTCCTTGACCTCTTCAAACTCGGCGTCGACGACGTCGTCCTTGCCTGCGCCGCTGGCCCCGCCGCTGCCTGCCTCAGGTCCGGGGCCGGCACCCCCTGGACCTCCCTGCGCCTGGGACTGGGCGTAGAGGCGCTCGGCCATCTTGCCCGAGACCTCGCCGAGGGCCTTGGCCAGGCGCTCGATCCGATCCCTGTCCTCGCCCTTCATGGCCTCCTCCAGCTCCTTGATGCTGGCCTCGATGGAGGACTTCTCGCCCGCATCCATCTTGTCTCCAAGCTGCTCCATGGACTTGCGCGTGGCGTGGATCATGCTGTCGGCGTGGTTGCGCGTTGCCACCAGCTCGTGGAAACGGCGGTCCTCCTCGGCGTGGGCCTCGGCGTCCTTGACCATGCGCTGAATCTCCGCATCGGAGAGCCCGGAGGACGCCTTGATGACGATGGACTGCTGCTTGCCGGTAGCCTTGTCCTTGGCGGAAACATTGAGAATGCCGTTGGCATCGATGTCGAACTTGACCTCGATCTGGGGCACGCCCCGCGGGGCCAGGGGGATGTCGCTCAGGTCAAAGCGGCCCAGGGACTTGTTGTCCGCTGCACGCTCGCGCTCGCCCTGCAGCACATGCACCGTCACCGCCGTCTGGTTGTCGTCGGCGGTGGAGAAGACCTGGCTCGCGGAGGTCGGGATGGTGGTGTTCTTTTCGATCAGCTTGGTCATGACCCCGCCCAGGGTCTCGATGCCCAGGGAGAGCGGCGTGACGTCGAGCAGGAGCACGTCCTTGACCTGACCGCCCAGCACGCCGCCTTGGATGGCCGCTCCGATGGCCACTGCCTCGTCGGGGTTGACGTCCTTGCGCGGGGGCTTGCCGAAGAAGCTCTCGACCTTGGCCTGCACCTTTGGCATGCGCGTCTGCCCCCCGACCAGGATGACCTCATTGATGTCACCCGCGGTGACCCCGGCGTCCTTCAACGCAACGCGGCAGGGCTCGATGGTGCGGTCCACCAGGTCCTCGACCAGGGACTCGAGCTTGGCGCGGGTCAGCTTGACGTTGAGGTGCTTGGGGCCGGTCTGGTCGGCGGTGATGTAGGGCAGGTTGATGTCCGTCTGTTGGCTCGAGGACAGCTCGATCTTGGCCTTCTCCGCGCCCTCCTTGAGACGCTGCAGGGCCAGCGGATCGTTGCGCAGGTCCACGCCCTGCTCCTTTTTGAACTCGGTGACCAGCCAGTCGATGATCCGCTTGTCAAAGTCCTCGCCCCCCAGGAAGGTGTCCCCATTGGTGGACAGGACCTCGAACTGATGCTCGCCCTCGACCTCCGCGATCTCGATGATGGAGATGTCGAAGGTGCCGCCGCCGAGGTCGTAGACCGCGATCTTCTGGTCGCCGCGCTTCTTGTCCATGCCATAGGCGAGGGCGGCCGCGGTAGGCTCGTTGATGATGCGTTTGACCTCAAGGCCGGCGATACGACCCGCATCCTTGGTGGCCTGGCGCTGGGAGTCGTTGAAGTAGGCGGGCACGGTGATGACGGCCTCTGTGACGGTCTCGCCCAGGTAGTCCTCGGCAGTCTTCTTCATCTTCTGCAGGACCTTGGCCGAGATCTCTGGGGGCGCCATCTTCTTGCCGCTCACATCCACCCAGGCGTCGCCGTTGTCGGCGCGCACGATCTTATAGGGCACCATGTCCATGTCCCGCTTGACCACGGCATCGTCGAATCGGCGGCCGATGAGGCGCTTGATGGCGAACAAGGTATTCTTCGGATTCGTCACCGCTTGGCGCTTAGCGGACTGGCCCACCAAGACCTCGCCGTCGCCGCTGTAGGCGACGATGGACGGGGTGGTGCGGTCGCCCTCGGCGTTTTCGATCACCTTGGCCTTACCGCCCTCCATGACCGCGACGCAGGAGTTGGTGGTCCCCAGGTCGATACCAATGATCTTGCTCATGATGTTGATTCTCCGATGCTAATTCTGCGCTTAGGTGGGGTCTCGCTGGCCCGATGAATGGGGCAAAACCCTTCGATTTTCAAGTGTGTTTCGATCTTGTCAGGGTTTGCGCGACACGATGACCATGGCCGGGCGGACCAGACGGCCGTTGAGCAGATAGCCCTTTTGCACGACCGAGACCACCGTGTTGGGGGCCAGATCGTCGCGCGGCGCAATGGTCATGGCCTGGTGAAATTCCGGGTTGAACGGCTGGCCCTCGGGCGAGATGGCCTCGACCCCGAACCTGGCCATGGTGTCCGCCATGAGCTTGAGGGTCAGCTCGGTACCCTCGCGCAGCTTGTCGAGGTTCGCGCCCTCGGCGTGGGCGGCCTCATACCCCAGCTCCAGGCTGTCTCGCACCTTCAGGAGCTCACGCACGAACCCTTCCAAGGCGAACTTGTGAGCGTTCTCCAGCTCCCGCGCCTGGCGGCGGTGGAGATTCTCGATCTCGGCGCGCGCCCGCAGGAGCTGGTTCCAATGGTCATCCGCCTTGGTCCGGGCGTCCTCGAGCAGGGCCACGAGCTCGCCTGACCCCTGGCCTGGGTCGGCTGGCGCCTCCGCGGCGGCCTCCGGTTGCGGGTCGGACTCGGGCGCCACGTGGGCCGCAGGGGCCTCACCGGCCTCTGGCTGCACCTCCTGCGGTGCGTTGGGAACGTCTTGCGATGTCATTTCGACCTCCAAATCGAATGGGGTCCGGCTCGCCTCCTCAGCGGCGCGCCGGGCAGCTCAGTACGGCATTGAGATCTCGGCCATGGTCCAGGATGCCAGCAGGACCCCCAGTGCCCTCGCGGCCCCATCCCTCAGTGCTGGCGCAGGGCGGCGGCGAGCAGCCGTGCCGTGACGTCGACCACCGGGATCACCCGCTGGTAGTCCATGCGGGTTGGGCCGATCACCCCAAGGACGCCCACCACCTGGTCGTTCACACGGTAGGCGGTGGTCACGAGGCTACAGTCGTCAAGGAGGCGGTACCCGGACTCCTCGCCGAGAAAGATCTGCACGCCCTGGGCCTCGATGCACCGGTCAAGCAGGAACAGGATCTCACGCTTCTTGGTGAAGGCGTCGAAGAGCTGCTTGAGCCGATCCAAGTTGGCGAGCTCGGTGAACTCCATCAGGTTTGTCTGGCCGGCGATGTAGCAGTCGTCCTTGTGCTCGGCGGTCTCGACCACCTGTTTGGCCAGCTCCACGGCATGCAGCATGGCCTGGTCCACCCGCGCGTGGCTGCGCTTGAGGTCTTCGAAGATCCGCTTGCGCACCTCGCTCATGTCCTGGCCGGTGAACATGCCGTTGAGGACGTTCGCCGCCTGCTCCAGCTCCGAGGGCGTGAAGCACCGCTCGGTTGCGAAGATCCGGTTATGCACCTCGCCGTCGCTGGTGACCAGGATGGCCAGGATGCGGTTACAGGACAGCGGCAGCAGCTCGATCTGGCGGAAGACATACCGCTCGTGACGCGGGACCATCACCACCCCGGCCAGGTGGGTGAGCCCTGAGAGGAGCTGGGAGGCGCTCTCGATGAGGGCCGCGGGGTCGCGCTGCCCCTCCAGACCCTGGCGCATGGAGGCGACGTCCTGCTCGGGGAGCGGTTTGACGGTCAGCAGACTGTCGATGAAGAGCCGGTATCCGGCCACCGTGGGGATGCGCCCGGCGGACGTGTGAGGCGAGACGACCAGCCCCATGTCCTCCAGGTCGGCCATCACGTTGCGAACGGTCGCCGGGCTCAGGTCCAGACCCGTATCCTTTGCCAGGGTGCGGGAGCCCACGGGCTGCCCGTCGCGGATGTACCGCTCGATGAGCGCCTTCAGGAAGTGCTGGGCGCGCTCGCTGACCTGTCGTTCACCAGTGATACCGTGCGTAGCCAAGCCGATCTCGCTGCAAGCCGTTTTCCTGGGTTCCGAGTCGAGTGTTAGCACTCTTTCTGGTTGAGTGCTAAGACACGGGGAATTTAGGGCGTGCGGCCAGGGCTGTCAAGGTTGCACCGCGCTGGTGCTGGTGCTGGTGCTGGTTCCGGTGACGCCGGCGCAGACGTCCGCCGAGCTCCGGCGCCACGGTGTTGGCGCTGTCGGAGGCCCGTGCTAAGTTGTGCCCGGCCTCCGCACCCGGCACTGGCGAGGTTTCATGTCGCGCTTCCAAACCATCGGCATCCTTGCAAAGGGCGGCGATCCAGGCCGTGTCGCACCCACCCTGGCCCGGCTGGCCGGTCACCTGCGGGTACGCGGCCGCGCGGTGCTGCTCGACGGGACCTGCACCGACCTCCTCGGGTTGCCCGGCCATTCGGCCCTGGCAAGCGAGGAGCTGGCGCAGCGCTGCGACCTCGCCGTCGTGGTGGGCGGCGATGGGACCCTGCTCGGTGCTGCGCGCAGTCTCGGACACGCCGGGGTGCCCCTCGTTGGCATCAATCTGGGACGGCTGGGCTTTCTGGCAGACGTCTCCCCTGACCAGATCGAGGGCTGCCTCGACCGCATCCTCGACGGGGCCTATGCGGAAGAGGCCCGCTGCATGCTGAGCGCCTGGGTCGAGCCCGGCACCACCGAAGCGCCCGGAGGCGAGGCGCAGGGGTGCCAGGCGACGCCTCTGCTCGCCCTCAACGACGTGGTCATCCATAAATGGAACACGGCCCGGATGATCGAGTTCGAGACCTACATCGATGGGGTCTTCGTCAACGCCCAGCGCTCGGACGGCATCATCGTCGCGACCCCAACGGGCTCGACCGCCTATGCCCTGTCGGGGGGCGGCCCCCTGGTCCACCCGAGCCTGGACGTCATGGTGCTGGTGTCCATCTGTCCCCACACGCTGAGCAACAGGCCCTTGGTGGTGCCCGGCAACAGCCGCATCGAGATCCGCGTGTGCGGATTCGACCAGGGCCATGTGCACATCACCTGCGACGGCCAGACCAATCTTTCGCCGCAGCCGCATGCCAGGGTCATGGTGCGGCGAACCGACAGGCCCGTGCGCCTGCTCCACCCCGAGGGCCACGATCACTACGCCATCCTGCGCGCCAAGCTCGGCTGGGGCGGGCACCCCCCGTCTGCGGCCCAGGGCGCGGCTCGGTCCCCGCCGAGGTCGTCGTGCTGAGCCACATCTTCATCAAAGATCTGGCGATCGTCAGCGCCCTGGACCTGGAACTGACCCCAGGGCTCACGGCCCTCACCGGGGAGACGGGCGCCGGCAAATCCATCCTCGTCGATGCCCTGGGGCTCGCCCTGGGCGACAAGTCCGACGCCGGCATGATCCGCGCCGGCTGCGAGCGGGCGGAGATCGCCGCAAGCTTCGACCTGGCCGCCTGTCCCCAGGCCAAGGCCTGGCTGAGCGAGCAGGGCCTGGACGACGGCTGCGAGTGCCTGGTGCGCCGCATCCTGGTGGATGGCGGCCGCTCCCGAGCCTTTATCAACGCCCGCCCCGTCGCCATCGCTCAGGTCCAGCAGCTGGGTGAGCTGCTCGTGGACGTCCACGGCCAGCATGCCCACCAGTCGCTGCTGCGCCCCGCCACCCAGCGGGACCTGCTCGACGCCTACGGCGGACACGCGGACCTGGCCCGGGAGGTCGCCGAGCTCTCGCGCGCCTATCGCGAGCGTGACAGGCTCCTGCGGCGCATGGAGATGGACGAGGCCGATCGTGCCGCCCGTCTCGACCTACTGCGCTATCAGGTGAGTGAGCTGGAGGCCCTGGGGATGACGGCCGAGGAGATCCTGGCGCTCGACCTGGAGCAGCGCCGTCTGGGCAGCCTGGGACGGCTCCAGGAGGTCGCAGGACGCCTCTTGACGCAGCTGGAGGATGCTGAGCCCAGCGTGGGCGATGCCCTGCGCCGCGCTGGCTCCGAGCTCGGCGATGTCGCCGCGCTCGACCCTCGCCTGAGCCCGCTTCTGGACCTGGTGGAAGGCGCGGCCATTCAGGTCCAGGAGGCCGCCGCCGGGCTGCGCCGCTACCTGGACGACCTGGACGTGGACCCTGACCTCATCGCCCAGGTCGAGGCCCGCCTGGGCCAGGTTCACGACCTCGCCCGCAAGTACCGCTGCCCCCAGGAGGCATTGCCCGAGGTGCTGGAAGCCCACCGGGCCGAGCTCAGCGCCCTTGAGCAGGCGGCCCTGGGCGCCGATACCCTGAGGGCAGAGCGCGATGCGGCCTTTGCGTACTACCTGCGGCGGGCCGAAATCCTGAGCGCCGCACGCGCCGAGGCCGCCAAACGGCTGGGCGAGACCATCACCGGCCTCATGCGTCAGCTCGGGATGGGCGGCGGGCAGTTCGCAGTCGAGATCACAGCCCTGGCCCCGCACGAGGCCGGTCCCGGCGGGCTCGACCGGGTGGAGCTCCAGGTCAGTGCCAACCCAGGTCAGCCCCTTGCCCCCTTGGCCAGGGTCGCCTCAGGCGGCGAGCTGTCGCGCATTGGCCTGGCCATCCAGGTCGCAACGGCCGAGTGCGGGACAGTGCCGACCCTGGTCTTCGACGAGGTGGACGTCGGGATCGGTGGCGGGGTCGCCGAAATCGTCGGGCGCCTCCTGCGCCGTCTCGGCGACCATCGGCAGGTCCTGTGCGTGACCCACCTTCCGCAGGTCGCGGCCCAGGCCCATCACCACCTCAAGGTCAGCAAGCACGCCCGGGACGGGCAGACCTACACCCAGATCCAGTCCCTGACACGCCCAGACCGCACCGAGGAGATCGCCCGCATGCTGGGCGGGACCGAGATCACCGCCAAGACCCGCGCACACGCCGACGAGATGCTGGAGCGTGGGGCTTAGCCGTCGCACGCCTGTTCCCCGGCGCTCTGCCCCTGGTGGATCTCGGTCCGCCGACCTCGGCCGCCATCAGCGGCACCCATCAGCCGCGCCCATCAGCGGCGCCCATCAGCGGCGCTTGTAGAACCGGTGGCCCTCGAAGCCCAGCACGACCCCATCCGGCAGGATCTCTTCGACCTTGAGCCCCTCTCGCGTGGTGTCGCCCTGGATGTACCTCAGGGCATTGATGACCACGAAGCGCTTGGCGGGCTCCGCGTCATAGACGTGCGCCGTCATGAAGAAGGCCGGCAACCGGGTCTCGACCTCAAGGGGCAGACGCAGCTTGGTGGGGTCCGCCGGCGCGGACTTGCCGGGGCCGGACGCCGAGGGCGCCGCGCCGGAGCGCTCACGGCGCAGCTGTTCCTTGAAGGCCTTCACGTCCTGGCGAAGGTCATCTGGGATGGGAGGTGATTGTGGCTCTGGCAGAGTGGCCCGAGGGGGACTTGGTCGGCGGGGCCGCGTGTCGCGGGGCACGGGTGGCGGCTCCACCGGCTCGGCGGGCTCAGCCGGGCCAAGCTGCTCGTCCATCTCCATCCAGTCGTTGGAGGCCGGCTCCTCCACGGGATTGCCGCCGAGGTCCTCTGTCTCGATGGTTTCGGTTTCTGGCTCGCTCGCAGCGAGGGCATCCCTGGGCGGCGCCCGCCGCAGTGGCGCGCTGATCCGGGCCCTGGGCGGCACGTCACCGCGGATCGCGGTCTCCGGCCGCCTGGACTCCGTGGCGGCCAGGGTCTGGGCCGACGCCTGGGAGGGCGCCACTATGGGTGCCGGGATGGCGTCTTGGGCACTGCTAGCGGGCACGGCGGACCTTGGCGCCGCCCCGGCGTCCGGCGTGCCTCCACTGGGCTGCTCCCCGGGCGCAGCCCCGGCGATCTCGGGCGGAGACGGCGTCTGGATCTCGCCACGATGCAGGGCCGCGTACAGGGCGATCGCCACCGCGAGGGAGGCCAACCCAACCGCCACCAGTCCCCAGGGGCGGCCGCTCGCCCGCGGGGAAGGGGACGACGGCGCAGCGACAAGCGTGGGCACCTGGCCCAACTCGCGCTCGCGTTGCGATTTCTTGAGGGCCTCCAGGATATAGGACATGGTCCTCAGGCACCCGCAGACAGCTTGGGGATGCCTGGCATCCCAACCGCATTATTGAGTTGGATCAGTGTCTTGGGGCCTGCAATCCCGTCCGGGTTCAGGCCGTATTTCACTTGAAAGCGGCGCAATGCGGCGCCCATGGCGGCATCGAAGACTCCCGATTCGTTGTCCGCAACCCCCAACTCAGGCACACGCGAGAGCAGCTTGCGAAGCCAACGCACGGGCTCGCCCGACGAACCCGCGCTGATGACGGGTGTACCCATGGGTGGTGGCTGCCAGACGAGGACATAGCTGCCCGAGAGCACGGACTTGAGGTCGGCGCGGGGCATCTGATGGCTGCCCTCTGGGTGGCTGAGGGTCACGTTTTCGCCCTTCATCCCGGTGAGCACGAGATAGCTGGCATCCCTGCCCTGATTGGGCTGGGGGCGCACCCGAAGCAAAGCGGGCATATTGAGCGTGTACAGCTGGCGCCAGGTCCCGCGATCCCGCTCGCAGCGCAGACCATAGGCCGGCAGCTTGTCGCAGGGGGCCCCGCCGCCAAAATCCTTGAGATTGAGCCCCCAGAGGGTTAGGAGCAGGCGCATGGCGTCCGCTTCGTCGAGGGCGAGGCTGCGCGGATCGATCCGCGCAGCCGCGGCGGCCGGTGTGGTGATCGGGGTCACCGGGACGAGCGCCGTTGCTGCCGTCTCGGCCAGTCCCGGCACCGCTGCGGGGGGCGCAACGGGCGGGGCAGGCGCTGGCTGCACCAAGCTCGGCATGGGCGTGGCCGCGTCATCCTGGCCTTGCGCAATCTCCAGGGGGACTGGCAGAGGGAGGGGCTGTTCGACCGGCTCCCCCTGAGGCCCCCCGCCAGGCTGCTCGGCCGACGCCGGCAGGGGGTTAGCGGCTTGGGCGGCGCCAGCGTCCGGGGTTGCAGGGGATGGCACCTCGCCCACGGGGGCCGCGGTGGCGACCCCCGCCAGGCTGGCCGGCACTGAATTCCCCTCGAGCGATGGGGGGGGCTCGAACGGCGAAACGGCAGCCAACGTCGGCCTGACGCCCGGTGCGGCCTGCTTGGCCTCAGGTAGCACTTGGGCGCGCGCGTCGGACTGGGTCCCCCGGACCTCGGCCGGCGCCTCGCGGGTGGCTGCGGAGCCTTGGCCCGAGCCCGCGGCTGGACCCGGCCCCCAGCCGTCGACCCCAAGGGCACGCGCGGCGAGCGCCACGGCACCGGACCCACCAGCCTCTAGCCAGCCGCGGATCCACCAGCCGCCGATCAGGGCCGCGACGAGGGATGCGGCGACCAGGGCCCTCCCCATCCGCCGCGGCGGCGATGGCAAGGCCGCCTCGCCCTTCACCTCTTGGGCCGAGCGGTCGACGATGCGCGGCGTCACATGGGCGCTGCGACTGACGTAGGCACCAAGCAAGGCCCGATCGCACAGGATGTTAATCAGCCTGGGCACGCCGCCGGACAGGGCATGGATCCGGCGGATGGCGGCCGGCGTAAACAGGGGACGTTCCACCCCGCCGACCGCCAGCCGGTGGCGGATGTATTCACCGGTTTCGCGGGCGCTCAGGGGCTTGAGGTGGAAGCGCGCGGTGATGCGTTGGTCGAGCTGGCGCAGCCCCGGTCGGCCGAGGAGGGTGCGCAGCTCGGGCTGACCCACCAAAAAGATCTGCAGCAGCTTATGCTTGGGCGTTTCCAGATTGGTGAGGAGGCGGATCTGCTCCAGCACCTTCGGGCGCAGGTTCTGCGCCTCGTCGATCATGAGCACCGGACGCCGGCCGTTGGCATGCGCCTGGAGCAGGAAGTCGTTGATCCGGTCAACGAGCTGCTTGCTGGTCCTTTCGTGCTCGCCGACCTGGATGCGGAACTCGTCGCAGATGCCCCGCAGCAGCTCAATGGAGGACACCGCCGGGTTGAGAATCAGGGCGACGTCCACCTCGGGCGGTAGCTGCTCCAGGAAGGCGCGGCAGACGGTCGTCTTGCCGGTGCCGACCTCGCCGGTCAGCAGGACAAAGCCACCGCCCTCCCCTGCCCCGTACAACAGGTGCGCGAGCGCCTCCCGATGCTGCTCGCTGAGGAACAGGTACTGGGGGTCGGGCGTAATCGAGAAGCTGGCCTCGCTGAGGCCGAAATACTTGGGATACAAGGATCACGTCTGCGCGCAACGGCGCCGCGGGTGAGTCTAAGAAAGGCCCAGGGGCGCAGGTCTCACTTGCCACATGGCGCGGCGGAGGAGGCCACGCGGCCGTCGCGCCTGTGGAGCAAGGTCCGGTCTAGGTCCTTCCAGGCTAAACAGCGCAGCCGCGTCAGTCAACCTACCCGCGCGACAGGACCCTAAGCGCCCACCGCGTCGCTTCTGGCGGGCGGTCGGTGGGCGCGTGAACACCCCTCGCAGGGTCCCCGCAGGGGACCACTCAGACGCGCCTGTCCAGATGCAGGGCTCAGATGGCAATCTGGCGGTAGGCAGCCTGGGTCAGCTCGAGCAGTCCGGCCCGCCCGATCTCCCCCGCCAGGGCATAGGAAAGGCCCGCCTCGGACCAGTAATAGACCGAGACGCCCTCCTCCTTCGCGAAACGAAACGCCGTGTCTCGCGCGCCCTCTTCGCTCGCGCACGCGTACAGCACGACGCGCTTACCCTCCCGATTCTCATACATCAGCAGGGCGCCCGGACCATCGTTGCTGGCAAGCAAACGCCCGCCCAACAGCCGGTACCCGGCGCTATCGAGCCGTGGCGCCCGCACCGGCATGCCAACACGCTTGCTCAGCCAGGCGACGAGGTGCTCCTCCTGGTCTCCCGGCACCTCGACCGGGTGGCGGACCTCCGGCGCATAGACGGCATAGGCCATGGCCGCCTCGCGCACCGTGTCGGGAACGCCGGCCAGCAGGGAGCCCGAACCGCGCTCCAAGTACACACCGAACCAGATCCCGCCGAGCAGCAGCATGGCTCCGGCGGCCATTGCCGCAAGCGGTCTCAGCCAGCGGTTGCGCGATTCGCGCCTGAGCATGCCGGGTGGTACAGGCTCCTCCAGCACCGGGTCGTAGAGCCCCCGCAGGCCTTCGCGGATCAGTGCGTAGTCCGCAGCCTGGCGTTTCGCCTCCGGCCGGGACGCGAGCCATTCCTCGACCCGGCGGCGCGACTCGGGGGACAACTGGTCATCGACATAGGCATGCAGATCGGCGATCTCAGACGGCAGTTGGTCTTTCATTACTTCACCCTCCGCAGGGGAGGCTTGCGCTCCCCTGCCAAGTAACGGCGTAGGCGCTCCCTTGCCCGGTGCAGCCGCGACATGACGGTTCCGATGGGGATTCCCAGCACCGCGGCCACCTGCTCGTAGGTCATGTCCTCAAGGCAGACCAGCATCAGGACCTCACGCTGCTCCGCCGGGAGCTCCGCCACTGCCCGCTCCAAGTCTCGCATGTGCAGAGGGGTGTCAGCGGCCTGCACCCTCAGGTCGGGGTAGTCCGCGTCGTCCATGGGCTCCGTGTCGGGCCGCCGGCGTCTCAGACCATTGATGTGGACGTTGTGCATCAGCGTAAACAGCCAGGCCCGCAAATCCGTTCCGGGCTCCCAGCGGTGCGCCTTGCGCCAGGCCCTCTCGAGGCAGTCCTGAACGAGATCGTCCGCTGCTTGTGCGCTGCGGGTGAGGGCCCTAGCGTAGCGGCGCAGTCGCGGTATCTGGGCTGCAAGCAGGTCACCGGTCATCCCACTGGACATAGGTCTAGGGTCCTCATCCCCCAAGTTCCCGTGAAAATGCGCCCCAAGCGCCCCTTGTCCCCCTCTCCCGCTGGGAGATGGCCGGGGTGAGGGAAACCCGGGTGTCATGCCGGACTCGGTGGCGACCGGGCCGGGGCCGGTCCGGGGACCGTTGGGGGCTGAGCAAGCCGCCCCCGCCCTGCGCCTCGATCAGGTCAACGCGCGGCCGGGGCATTCTATTCCCGCACCAGGACCTCCGCCCGCATGGATCGATTCCGTCAGCGAGCCGATCGCCACCAGTGCCTGCGGCTGGCCGTCCTTGACCAGCTCCCGCGCAACGCTTAGCCTGCCGGGCCTTGGCGCACCCAGGCACCCGCCGCTCCCGCGCGGACAGGTCCCTCGCGCAGCGCCTGCGGGAGCCGACCACCCCGCTGGACCCTCGACCCTGCCGGTACAACTGATGTCATCGCCCTCACTGGCACCGTTCTTCGACTGGATCACCCCGGCGACGACGGCCTTCGGGCTGGTATTCCTCGCGGAGATGGGCGACAAGAGCCAGCTCGTGTGCATGACCCTCGCTGCCAGGCACCGCCACGGGCCTGTCCTGGCGGGCTCGATCTTCGCCTTCGTCCTGCTCAACACCCTGGCCGTGACCTTGGGCGCCGGACTCGCCCAGTGGCTGCCTGAGCGCGTCCTTGCGGCTGCCGTTGCCCTGTTGTTCGGCACCTTCGGTCTGATCACCCTGCGTACTCGCCCCGGGGAGGACCTCGGCCCGATCCAGGAACGCGGCCGTTACGGGATCTTCTTCACAACCCTCCTGATCCTCGTCGTCGCCGAGATGGGGGACAAAACCCAGCTCGCCGTCGCCGGCATGGCTGGTATCGGTCCAGCGCTGCCGGTCTGGCTCGGCGCCACCCTGGCGCTCGCAATCACCTCCGCCATCGGTGTCTACCTTGGGTGCAGACTGTTGCAACGTTTCCCGCTGCGGCGCCTGCACCAGGTCAGCGGGGTCTTTTTCCTTGCCCTGGCTGGCCTCGCCTTGACGAGGGCCTGCTAGCGGCCGGCGCCGCGTCGCGCCAGGGACGGCGCCAGGCGTCGCAGCTTCAGCGACCTGCCCGCCCCCGTTCCCGCTCGCTGCTGTCCTGCGCCCGGCCGCCGCCCACTTACCCCGATTCAGGACGCCAACCGGCTTGGACCCCTCCGGACCCCCAGCCCCATCGCTGCCCCTCCTGCGGGCCCCGAGCCGTCGCATGCAGGCCGCAAGCCAGGCTTTAGACCGCGACCAGCCCGGCGAGCCTTGCAGATTGCCGCATCTGGGCCCGTCGCCGACCCATGCGGGAGCACCCACGGGAGGCCCCTGGCTAGCCCACCTGGCGCACCCCAGTCATCGCTCAACTCGAAGGCTGCAAGAAGTACAAGCGATTTCCGTTGACCAACCGCCGGCCCCACACTGAGTCCGAGCCAAGGGTGCGCCGCCCCGCACGGCCCCTTGGCGAGCAGGTCGAGACCGAACCACCATCACGGAGAAACGTCATGAGCGCCTACACCCAGATCGACATCGGCATCCCGGACACCCAGCGGCAGGCCATCGCGGAAGGATTAAGCCGGTTTTTAGCCGATACATACACGCTTTATCTCAAGACACACAACTTCCACTGGAATGTGGAAGGGCCGATGTTCAACACCCTCCACCTGATGTTCGAGACCCAGTACACGGAGCTTGCCCTCGCAGTCGACTTGATCGCGGAGCGGATCCGGGCGCTGGGGTTCCCGGCGCCCGGATCCTATCGGGACTTCGCTGCGCTCAGCAGTGTCGAGGATGCCGTCGGCCGCCCGGGCGCGACAGACATGATTGCCCAGCTCGCCAAGGATCAAGAAACGGTTGTGCGGACCGCGCGCCGCGTCTTTGCCTTGGCAGATAAGGCTAACGATCAGCCAACCGCCGATCTGCTGACCCAGCGCATGCAGGTGCATGAGAAGACTGCGTGGATGTTGAGGGCCATGCTGGCCGAGCAGTAATTTCTCGGCCGGGCGCCTCACGCGGACTCGGCAGGGCACGCCTGCTCGATTGGCCCTGCCAGACGGTCAGTGGACTACAGGATCCATTTCATCCGCTCCTTGAGGCTGATTCCTCGGCCTTTCTCCTGCGCATGGTTCCGCCCTAAGGAGCTGCCGATCAGATGCCCCCCGGCATTTGATCAGCTCGCGTCCCGCGACGTGGGTGTCTCGGGACCTTCCAGTTTCAAGGGCTTAAGGCCCTTGAAACCGGCGGGGCTTCCCAGGCCCGCACTGGAAGCGCAATCGATCAGCGCTGCCCAAGTACGGCCCGCGTGTCGCACGTCGGGTTTCAATGGGTAAGGCCCCTACCGAGGCAAAGACCGATACTTGTTGCGGTGGGGCCACTGCGACCCGTGTTCCATAAACCCAGATTGTCCATTAGCCACTTTGCGCTCCCTGGATGACCGGGGGAGCGGAGGCGTTGGCCCAGAGACCCGCGAACCAGGCGCGTTTTCGGCGAGGCACGGAGAGCATCAGTTTGTTCTGGCTG
>Ga0272446_1000403_pt1 | contig 68535 bp, 59 predicted proteins | sample YNPCB0061_FD_194587 | JGI IMG/M metagenome (GOLD analysis project Ga0272446, IMG submission 194587) | Hot spring microbial mat communities from Yellowstone National Park, WY, United States - YNP-CB-006-1 | ecosystem: Environmental > Aquatic > Thermal springs > Hot (42-90C) > Sediment | place...
CGGGTATCAGTACGCCGACACGCCGGCAATGGGCGTCAGCGTGGTGGTGGTGACCAACGACGACCCGGCCTTGGCTCAGCGGGAGGCGGACCGCCTGGGTGAAATGCTGTGGGCCACGCGCGACCGTCTGAAGCTCAGTCTGCCCAATCCCGCCCAAGCCGTCAAACAGGCCATGGCCGAAAAGAAATTCCCGGTGGTGCTGGTCGAGATGGGCGACAACATCGGCGGCGGTTCAGCCGGCGATTCTACCGCCATACTGGCCGAACTGGTGCGGCAAAAAGCGCAAGGTTGGGTGGTGGTCATCGCCGATCCGGAGGCGGTGAAAACGGCCGCGCGACTGGGCATCGGCGGAGCTTTCGACATGCCCGTGGGCGGCAAGACCGACCGCCTGCACGGCGATCCGGTGCGGATCCGCGGCCGGGTGAAGTCGCTGCATGACGGCAAGTTCATCGAGACCGAGATCCGCCACGGAGGCGCGCGCTACCACGACCAGGGCCTGTCGGCGGTGATTGAAGCCGAAGGCTCCACCCGGGACCTGCCCAATGTGCTGCTGCTCACCACCAACCGCGAAGCCCCTATGAGCCTCCATCAGTTGATCAGTTGCGGCATCTATCCGGAGCGGCAGCGGATCCTGGTAGTGAAGGCGGCCATCGCTTTCCGCGCGGCCTACGAACCGGTGGCGGCCCGCATCATCGAAGTGGACACACCCGGAGCCACCGCGGTCAATCCGGCGCGGTTTACCTATCGCCGCGCGCGTCCCCAGTTATTCGGATTGAAGTAGCCCATGCGTACCCTGGTTCTGATTCTCAGTTCGCTTTCGGCGGGATACGGCGCTTTCGATCCCGCCCAGGATCTGATCATCCGCTGGCCCGGCCCGGAGACCCCGGCAGCCGCCCTGCTCCGCCAGGCCGGCGTCAAAGCGGTGGTGTTGCCCGCCCGGGGCTCGGAATCCGCGGCGCGCGCCTGCCGCGATGCGGGCATCCTGGCGATTGCGGAGATGGACTCGCCCGGCCCGCCGCCCGAGGGGTTTTCCGGCATCGCCTGCGACGCGGCCGCATCGGAAGCCGCCACTCGCGCGGCTGCGGGGAAAAACGCCGGCCTGCTCCAACTCGTCTATTTGAAGCCGGAGCAGATTCACTGGCGCGTAGCGCCGGCTCTCGCCGTGCTGCGCGCCGGCCAGTGGCCGGGCATCCGGCCACGCGACCCATCCAAGGCGACAGCAAGCGAAGCCCCGTGGATCGACGCCAATTCTTACTACCTCGCCTACCTGCGCGGACTGTTTCCGGAGCGCCCCGCGCTGCTCGGTTACCGGCCCGATGAAGACGCCGGGGTGAGTAAAGAACGTGTGCTGCCTTACGCAACTCTGGAAGTGGGCCTGGCGGAAGCTCTCGCCGCCGGGGGCAACGCCGTGCTCACCATCCCGGACGACTACCGCAAAGCGCTGCTTGCCGGAGACGCCAAGGCGCTGAGCGCCTGGCAGTCACTGGGGCGCATGGCGCGCTTTCTTGCCGGCCACGCCGCCACGTTCCGCCGGCCGCTCGCCACTCGAGTGGCCGTGGCCGCATCCAGCCTGGAGCATCATGGCGAACTGCTGAACATGATGTACCGCCGCAACGTCGCCCCCGCCGTGTTCAATCCCGCCGCGCTGCCCGGCTTCAGTCCAAGTGGTTTCCGGATCCTGGTGGCGAGCGGCGTGGGTTCCTCCGAGGCCGCGCGCAAGTCCGCCCTGGCGTTCGCCGCCGCGGGAGGCCGTCTGCTGGCCGCTCCCGCCGAGAATGAAAAGCCGTGGTGGACCGCAGCCGGCGCGCGCAAGACCGGCAGCACGGAAGAATTCGATTGCTTCGAATTCGGCAAGGGCGCGATCTTCGGTTACCGCGAACCCATCATCGATCCGGCGGAATTCGCTCTCGATGTGATCGACGCCGAAGGCGACGGCACCCGCGATTTGCGGCTCTACAACGCGGACTCCGTGGTTGGCATCCCGCATCGCCTCCCGGGCGGCGGGATCTCCGTCGAGCTCATCAACTATGGAGGGCAAACCCAGGACTTCATGGTGCGGGTCGAGGGCGCTTTCCGCAAGGCTACGTGGCGCACCCCGGAGGGCCCGCCCACGGTGCTGAAACTCACCCGCCAGGGAACCGGAACCGAGGTGGAAGTCCTGTACATGAATCGTTTCGCGTCGATTTTGCTCGAATAAGAGTAAGGAGGACTGTTCATGGAGTGGACCCGGCGTCAATTTCTGGCCTCGGCCGGCGTAGCCGCCGCCAAGCCGAAGGCCTATTTTGGACTGCATCCCTTCATCGAAGCGCATCCTAAAGCGGTCTTTATCCATCGCACCAAGGTGCCGGACAAGATGGCGACGGAGGCCAAGCGCGCGGCGGGCCTGGAACTCGCCCGCCAGATCTTTGTGCCCATGGACCGCCCGGGCGTTCCCGTCACCCACCGCATTGTTCTCAAGCCCAACGTGGTCAGCGTGCGCGACCGGCGGCGTCCCGACGTCGAGAACTGGGGCACCGGCACCGACCCCGACTTCTACGAAGGGATGTTGATGGGCCTCGAGGAACTGGGGCTGCGCAAGTTCTCCTTTGTGGAGGCCAATCTGCGTTGGGCCTGGAACTACCGCGGCTACGTAGATATCAACGAACGCCACGGCGTAGCCATGAATGACCCCGAGCGGCGTATCCGGAGTTTCCGCGAAGGGCGCGACATGGTGTGGAGCAAAGTGCCCGATGCGGTGGTTTACAGCCGCATCCCGCACTACGCCCCGGTGAACGAACCGGACACCTGGCTGCTGAACATCGCCAAGTGGAAGGCGCACGGCATGTGTCTCACCCAGTCGGTGAAGAACGAACAGGGCCTGGTGGTGTACCCTTACGTGCGTTTTTGTTCCGGCTGGCCGATGGTGACGGGCGTTCCGGATTTCATGAAGGCGGACATCGTGCCGGACGCGGAAGCCCGCATCAAACGCTACTTCGAAAACCACCTCCGGATGGGCTTCCGGCGCTACGCTGACGCTGCCGAAGGCATCCCGGTGAGCGTCATTGCGCAGGAGATCTGGGCGCACAAGACGTGCGACAACCAGAGCGTGCTGAAGACCGGCCTTGCCATGATCGAGGGCATCTACGGGCGCGACGGCGACGGATTCCACGTGGGCGACGACGTGATGGCAAACCTGGTGATGTTCAGTAAAGACAAGTTCCGGCTTGACCTGGTGGGACTGTGGCTGGGCGGGCACGAACCCGGCAACATCCACCTTTACCGCATCGCCAAGGAGCGCGGCCTCTCGGATACCTTCAACCCGTGGGAGGTGCCCGTTTACGAGTGGGCGGGGGGACAGGCCGTCCCGCGCAAGCTCACCGACTTCCCGCGCACACCCCTGAAAACCTACTATCTCCAGAAGAGAGGCGAGCCGAAGTTCCACCTGGTGGATGAACCGTTCGACTACGACAAGCACCGGCTCTGAACGCCTCGCGGCTTATGGACAACACGCGCAGAGACCTCATGGGCGCGGCCCTGGGGGCCGCCGCCTTCTCCGCTCCAGGCGGCGCCGGGGAACCGGAAAAGAAGATTCACTTCCGCGGGCCCCGGCCCTCATCCACACCTCTGTTCCCAAGCGCCGTGACCCTCGGGAACCTGATCTTCGTCTCCGGGCACGGCGTCAACAATGTCAGCGGGGCCAAAGCCCAGACCACGGTGACCCTGGACCAGATCGAGGAGTTGCTGATCAACCTGGGCTCTTCGCTCAAGAAGGTCCTGAAGTGCAATCTCTATCTGAAGGACATTCGCGACTACGCGGCAGTGAACGAAGCGTACCTGGGCCGTTTCGGCCCGGAACCGCCCGCCCGCACCTGTCTGGAAGTCTCGAACATCCCCCTTAAGGACTGCGTGGTGGAAATCGAGATGATCGCTTACATCTGACGCAGCTTGACCCACGGTGTCAGTTCCCCAGGCGCAGCCGGAAGGTCTTGATCTCAAACGGCCGCAGGTCAAACGTGAAGCCGTTCTCCGCGACGGGAATCTCGCGCCCGGCATCTTCGAGCAGGTTGGCTTCATGCGCCGCGGCCAGCCGCGTCTCGAACTGAACGCGCACGCCTCTGGCGGGTTCTCCCGCGGGCTCATAGACCCGCAAGACCACGCCGCCGCCGCGGGCCGGCTTCAGCGCCGACACCACCACCCGTCCCGCCGGTATCCGCAACAGACCCCAGCGCTTTGGGAGCTTTCCCGCATGCGGCGCCGCCGTCTTCACAATCAGAGGATGGTTGAACTCAAGCCCGCTGCGGTAAACGCCCGCGTCGCGCCAGTCTCCGGCGTGGGGAACCAGCGCGTAGTCGAAGACGAAGTGCTTGCCCACTTCCAGTCCTGAGTCGGACGAAACACCCGGTTCGTAGCCGCCGGCGTAGCCGTAAGAGATCAGGCGCGCCGAGCGCATCAGCGAGAGCAGCAGCGTGTCCCCGGCCACGTTGTTGCCGGGCAAGCCGCGGTTGAGCAGCGCCAGGCCCCGGCCGCCTGCGCTGTAGTCGATCCAGTTCTGCGCCGGAAACTCCCGGCTGCGGGGGCGCTCAATGGATCCAAAGGGAATCTCCTGGGTGTTGCGGCCGTTTTCAACGGTTGAAGGGAACAGCGCACGGTAACGCACGAACTGCTCCTGGTTGGTGATTTCCGTGCGGATGTCGACGCGCCGCACGCCGGCGTACATGCGCACCCGGGTGGTGAAGTGGTTCTTGCCAAACGGGTGAGAGATGCGGAACTCGGAGACCACCGGCCCGTTGCGCGCTGCGCCGCTGCCGCCGACGAACTGATTGCTGAACTGCGCCGCTTGCGGACGCGGTCCGGGAACCTCTCTCGTCATGGCCGTGAAGCGCGCCCCGTTCAGGGTGCCGTAGAGTTCCCAAAAATCGCCGCCGTCCTCTTCCCGCGCCACCACATTGGCCGGGCCTTTCAGCGCTTCCCACCCGTTTTCCTTCAGCGCGAGACTGGTCATCTCGCCGGTCCACAGATCGAACGCGGCGCGGTAGAACTCGTTCTCGATCGAACCCTGGTCCTCGTAACGCGTGTCAGCGGAGCGGCCGCCGGACCAGCCGGGAGGCCTGCCCGGCACGACGCGGTACACAGCGTAGCCCATAGCCGGAACATCCTTGGCCACGAAACCGATCGCCGCCAGGCGCAGACCGCCGTCGCCGTTCCGCTCGGCCCGCATGATCTGGAACGGCGCCGGCTTACCCGACGGATCAAGCAAGGTGATCTCCTGAACTCCCGGCTCTGTGATGCCCGCCTCAGCCTCCACGAAGTCCGTACGGGGCCATCCGAGCAGGTTGAAAACCACCAGCGGAACTCCCCCGCCCTGCGTGTCGACAGCAGCCGTGATTTCCTCCAGGCGTGAGTTCAGGATTCCATCGGCGAGCCGCTTCGAGAATCGAAAGCCCGCCATGGTGTCGTCGAAAACTTTGTCGACCATCACGCCGGATGCGACGTCGTGGGCCTGATTGAACAGCACCGGTTCCCAGGCCCGCTCCAGCGCCTCGCCGTCCGCGTGTCCGCCCGCCAGGCCGGCCAGCACGCCCAGACTTTCGGCCGAGGTCAGCAGGCGCTCGAGTTCGCGGGTCCACTGCTTCACTTCGATGCGACTGCTGTAAATGCCCTGAAACACCGGGTTCAACTCCCCGGCGATCACCGGTCTGTCAGGCCGGTTGCTGGCGACGATGGCCTCGTAGTCGGCAGGCACGCCGAAGCGCAGCCCGAACGGCGCCGCGCCCGCTGCGTTAAACCGCGCCACCATCCCGGGCAGCCCTTCCTCCGGTTCCCATACATCCGCCCCCGCCATCAGGACCCGGCCGTAACCGCGCGCGAATGGCGCCAGCGCGTCGAAACGCGACCGTACCATGCGTTCGAACTCGTTCAGATTCGCCGGAATGTTGGCCAGGGCGCCATAGCTGATCGGCAGCCAGAAGGCGGGCACGCGCGTGCCGTCGATGCCTTGCCAGAGGAACTCCGCGGGGGTCCGGATGTTTGGCACGCCGCGCTGGAACCAGTACGATTCCATCCCGGCCAGCTTCAGAATCTGCGGCATCTGCGCGTTGTGCCCGAAGGTGTCGAGTCCCCAGCCGGTTTTCACCTCGTAGCCGAGGCGCTCGCGGAAGTAGCCCTTCCCCAGCAGGAACTGGCGCACGATGGATTCGCCCGAAGGCATGTTGTTGTCATGCATCGAATCCGTGCCTCCGGCGATCTGAAGCCGGCCCTCTTCCAGGAACCTCTGAAAAGCGGCCGCTTCAGCCGGATAGCGTTCCAGGAAGGGCCGCACGTAGCACATCTGATCGAGGACGAAGCGGTAGTCCGGGTATCTCTTCAGCAGGTTGAGAGCCTTCAAGATGTGCGGCAGGCCGATGTCAAGATACTCGGCCCGGGTCTTGAACACCGCTCCTTCCCAGTGGGTGTGCGGGATAACAAGCGCAAGATCTTTCGTTTCCGCTTGCACCAGTGCGGGCAGCACCGCAAGGGTCGCTGCCAGAATCGAAGTCCGCATGTTTTTCGCTCCCGGGCGGAAAGGTACGCAGCCCATTCTATCCCGCATGCGTTTACCATGGCAGTGAGGCCCGGATTTCATGATGACCCGCCGCACGTTCCTGGCAACCGGCAGCGCCGCAGCTCTCCGTCCCGCTTCCCGGCCAAACCTTCTTCTCATCGTCGCGGATCAGTTCCGCGGCGACTGCCTCGGAGCCGATGGCAACCGCGCCGTCCGCACACCCCACCTGGACCGGCTTGCAGCGGAGGGTGTCCGGTTCCGCTGCGCGTACTCGAGCACGCCGACCTGCACGCCGGCCCGTGCCGGGCTGCTCACCGGCATGTCGCCCTGGCGCCACGGAATGCTCGGCTACAGCCGCGTCGCGGAGAAATACGCCGTTGAGATGCCCCGATTGTTGCGCGAAGCCGGCTACCAGACGCTTGGCATCGGCAAGATGCACTGGCATCCCCAGCGTAACCTGCACGGATTCCACCAGACCATCCTCGATGAGCAGGACATACGCAAGACGCCCGATTTTCGCTCCGACTATCACGGCTGGTTCTACTCGCAGGCGCCGGGCCTGGATCCCGAAGCCACCGGGCTGGACTGGAACGGTTACGAAGCGCGGCCGTTTGCCTTGCCCGAGCCGCTTCACCCCACGAACTGGACCGCGCAAACAGCGGTGCGGTTCATCGAGAGCTATCGGGAACCTGCGCCGTTTTTTCTGAAGGTCTCCTTTGTGCGCCCGCACAGCCCGTACGACCCTGCGCCCCGGTTCTGGAAACTATACGATGACGCCGATCTGCCGCCAGCCGTTGTTGGCGGCTGGGCGGCCAGGTACGCGCCTCGCAGCGATGGCGGCCGCGCCATCTGGCACGGCGACCTGGGTCCGGCCGCAGTTCGCACGGCGCGGCAGGGCTACTACGGCGCCGTGTCGCATGTCGACGACCAGATCGGGCTGATTCTGGAAGCGCTCGAAAAGCGCCGCTGGCTTGAGGAGACCCTCATCCTGTTCACCGCCGACCATGGCGACATGACCGGCGATCACAACCTCTGGCGCAAGTCGTACGCCTACGAGCCGTCGGCACGCATCCCCATGCTGATCCGCTGGCCATCGGGTCTGCTCTCCGCGCCGCGCGGCCAGGTACTAAGCCAGCCTGTCGAGCTGCGCGATGTGCTGCCGGCCCTGCTGGATGCCGCTTCCGCGCCGGTCCCGGCGCAGATGGATGGCTCCAGCCTGCTTTCGCTCGTCCGCGGCAACCGCTCCGGCTGGCGCGAGTTTATCGACCTCGAACACGACGTCTGCTACCACCCGTCGAATCACTGGAATGCTCTCACCGACGGGCGGTTCAAATATATCTACCATGCCCTCGACGGCGCGCAGCAGTTGTTCGATCTCGAACGCGACCCGCACGAGACCCGCGATCTCGCCTCCGACCCCGCCTACGGGAGCACACTCCGCCTGTGGCGGCAGCGCCTGGTGAACCACTTCGCCGAACGCGGTGAACCGTTCCTCCGCAACGGCGATTTGCAGCCGCGCCCCGAGCGCCAGCTTCATTCTCCGAACTATCCCGGCCCAGCGGAAGATGAGTGCCGGCGCCACATCGGCGCTGCGGAGTGATCCATGGCCAAACCGAGCCGGCGCGAGTTTCTCAGCGGCGGCAGCTCGCTGTTGCTCGCGCCGGCTGCTGCTCGCCTCCAGGCGGCGCCTGCCGAGCCCCCGTGGCGTGAACCCGGGCAGACGAAAGACGCGGAGTATCTCCGCACAGCCGCCTTGCGATACACGGCCGAGGGCCGTGAGATCGTGGGGCACAACAGGACTTGCTTCAACAACCGGCCGCTCTACTGCGACCCCGGCGTCGAAGGCGTGATTCTGGCGGGTGACCGGCCGTTCCTGCGAGTTCTGGCCAAGCCTTGCGTTTTTGGCGGCTTCTCCGTCGCACTGATTCGCGAAGGCGCCGGGAGGTGGTTCCATCAGTACGCGGAGGTTGAATCGCGCTACCGTTGCGGGCGGATGACCTGGCATATCCGGGATTCCAGCTTGCCTCAGGTGAACGTCACCCTGGACGCAGTGCCGTTGCAGGGTGCGGCGGGGTGCGCCGTACGAGTTATAGGGCGGGGTCTGCGCACGGGAGACAAACTGGTCTGGGCCTTTGGCGGCGCCAGGGAAGAAGGAGACGTGCGATTGCAGTGGGATCCGGTCATGCGGGGCAACCCGAACGTGTACAAACTCGGCGATCCCCGCAAGCCGGAGATGAACCTGGGTATGGACCCCGAGCGATGCCGCGGCAATCTGGTAACAGTCGAGGGCCAGGCGTTCCGGTTGTTGCCGGCCGGTGGCGCGCCGCGCGCGGCGGTCGGGCGGTCCGGCCGCAAAGGCACGCTGCGTGTGGCGGACGCTTCGGCGTGCGGCAACCCGGTCGAGTTGTACGAAACCGCCGCCGGCAACCTGCCGATCGTGTGCGGCGCCATCGATCTGCGGGCGGGTGAGGATGAGGTCTTCTGGGCGATGGAAGTGGCGCCCGCAACCGCCCGGCCGGATGGGCTACACACCGCCTCGCCGGCCACGGCTTTTCGGAATGCAGCCGCATATCTTCAAACGGTTGAACGCATACAGGTGGACTCTCCCGATCCTCGTCTGGACGCGGCTGTCGCTGCGGTCTGCCATCCCATTGATGCCGGTTGCGACCGGAACCCGTTCGTGTTCCGGCACGGTTGCATGGCGTTCTCAATTCACTTTCTCGGCTGGCGGGTGATTTGCGGGGCGACCGCTCTCGGGTGGCATGACCGGGTCAAGGGCGATGCGGCGTACTATGCGGCGGCTCAGGTGACCGAGGGCGAGAGGAGCGCGCCGGCCCGGCCCGATCCTGAACGGCGCCTTTGCATCGAGGGCCGAGGCTCGCGCTTTCACGGCCGGGGCCGCATCGCGCGGGACACCCACATGTACAACACGCAGTCGCAGTTCTTCGACCAGGTCATCCGCGACTGGCGGTGGACGGCTGATCCGGAGTTGGAGCGAATCCTCCGCCGTGCGCTCGAGCTCCACCTGGAGTGGGCCAGAGACTGCTTCGATCCGGACGACGACGGCCTCTACGAGAGCTACATCAACACCCTGCCGACGGATTCGGTCTGGTACAACGGAGGCGGCAGCGTTGAGGAGTCGGCGTATGCCTGCTACGGCCACCGCGCGGCCATGGACATGGCCCGGCGGGCAGGCGACACGGAGGCGGCGGCAAGACACCGGCAGCGGGCGGAACAGATCAGGCGCGCGCTGACCGATGTGTTGTGGCTGAAGGATCGCGGGCATTTCGGCCTTTATGTCGAGCAGGGCGGGCGCCGCCGGGTGCACTCCGATGCCTGGGTCTACAGCGAATTCCTGCCGATCGACTGCGGAATGACCACGCCGGAACAGGCGCTCGAAGCGCTCTATTACACCGAATGGGGGTTGGAGCGTATCCGCCTGCCTTATGGCGGCGAAGTATGCCAGCCCTCAAACTGGGCGCCGTGGAAGTGGTCGGTGCGCGACATGTTCGGTGGTGATCTCTGCGCCCTGGCCCTGGCCTATTTCCAGACCGGGCTTCCCGACGAAGGTTGGGAACTGCTTCTGGGCGCCACGCTGGAGAGTGCGTATGCCGGTGCGGTGCCGGGCGGCTTCAGCCACATTGGAGCCGGCACGGACTTCGCCGACAACAGCCACATGTTCGCCCGCACGGTGGTGGAAGGGCTGTTCGGCTACGATCCGGACTATCCGAACGGACTGGTGCGCATGCACCCCGCCTTCCCTTCCGCCTGGCCCAAGGCATCCATCCGGACCCCGGATTTCACGCTCGATTACCGGCGGGAGGGCAATTCCGATGCCTACCGGTTGAGCCTGGCGCGGAAAGCGGAAGTGGAGTTTCGCCTGCCGGTTCGGGCCCACAGGGTGCGGCGCGTCACCCGAACCAAGCGGCCGAGGCCGTCTGGCTGCTGGTGTGTGGATCGACATTTCCGATGCAGACACGGATCGCCAACGCCGAGGCGCGATTCCGTTATACCGACGGCGAGGTCGAGAAGCTGGAGTTAGTTCCGCCGTTGAACTTCTGGTCCCTCTGCCCGTGGGGCGGCGGAGATTACAGCTATCCACTGGACGCGTTCTGCCTGCCCGAGCAGCCCCCGCCGGCGGTACAGTTGGGAGGCAACTGCCGGGCGATGGTGATGTCCTGGAAGCTCCGGCCAGGCGTGGAACTTAGCGACGTAACCCTGGAGACGCTCTCGCAGGACGTGGTGATCGGCCTGATGGGCGTCAGCGTGATGAATCCGGCCGGCCCCGGCCCGAGGCCTACAGCGCCAGGGTGAGGATCTCGGTCAGTTCCCCGGTGGTGAGCGTGATGGGGTTCGCCTTCATGCTGCTGGCCTGCGCCGCGTTCGCCACCAGAACCGCCACGTCCCGGGAAGTAATACCGTACCGTCCGAGCTGCGGAATCTGCAAGCGGCGGCGCAGATCGTCGACCCACCGGGCGCCGTCCTCGGGAGTCGCCGCCGGATTCCCGGTGAGGAGCCGCGCCACCTCTTCGTAGCGCCGCAGTGTATGGCTCTCGGGCGCCCGGGCGCGCAAGGCGCGGATGTTCACGGCCATCACGTGCGGCAGCAGCGCGGCGCAGACCGCTCCGTGGGGAGCCGGGAACATGCCTCCCACCGGAGCGGCGAAACCGTGGGCCGCGCCCAGTCCCGCGTTGGCCAGCGAGAGCCCGCCCAGCAGGCTGGCGAACGCCATATCGGTGCGCGCCGCCTGGTCGCGCCCGTCTTCAAACGCGCGCGGCAGCGCTCGCGCCGCCCGGCGCATGCCTTCCACGGCGAACAGGTCCACCATCGCATTGGCGCGCGAGGACACGTACGGCTCCACCAGTTGCGTCAAAGCATCGAGCCCCGTCGAGGCCGTCACCGCCGGAGGCAGGTCAAAGGTCAACTCGGGATCCACCACCGCCAGCCGCGCCAGCATGTGCGGGCTTCGCAAGCTGGCCTTCACCTTGTGTTCGGGGGAGGCCAAGACCGCGTTCCTGGTCACTTCGGCGCCCGTGCCGGCCGTGGTGGGGATGGCGATGAACGGAGCTCCGGGGCCCTTCAGAATCTGGCCCTTGCCCACGACCTCGAGATAATCGAGCGGTTCGCCGCTGTTGGTCAGGAGCACGGCGATAGCCTTGCCGGCGTCCATCACGCTGCCACCGCCAAAGGCGATCACCAGATCGCAGCCGCACTCGATCGCCGTGCGCACACCGCGGCGGACCAGGTCTACGGTCGGCTCGCCCTCGACCGCGAAATGCGCGTGGCCCACGTCGGCCGCGTCCAGGTCGTCCATCAGGCGCGCCGCCCGCTGCGGTGACCGCCCGGTAACCAGCAGCGCGCGCCGGCCCATCTGCTTCGCGGCCGGCGCCACTTCCACCAGCGACCCCGCTCCGAAGACGATGCGCGCGGGCGCCGCCAATTCGAACCTCATCACCAGCCCTCGTCGCCTGGAAAGATGTTGGTGTACTTCACGCTGCTGCGGGGCTCAGCCATCATCGGCGCTACGGTGTCCCGCCACTGCTGGTAGTGCGCGGTCTGCTTGTGTTGATCTGTGGCCTCCACGGAGCGATACACCTCCACCAGAACGAAGCGCGACGGGTCGCCGGCTTGCTGGACTACGTCGAAACGCGCAATTCCCGGCTCGCGCACGCTGTTGCGGGCGTTTTCCGTCGTGGCCTGCTTGAAAGCTTCGATGAATTCCGGCTTCACGCGCGCATGCACATGGACGATCAGCATTTCCATTCTCCTACGCGGTCAGAATCTCGCGGATGCGCCGCGCCACAATCTCGGCCTCACCGGGCTGGAGCATCCAGGAGGCGATCTCGATGCCGGCTTCCGGCTCAGGCACCAGTTCGATGGAAGGGTCGCCCTCGCGCAGCTTCTGCATCACAGCCTTGGGCGTCAGGGCGATCCGTCCCGCGTCCCATTGGACCCGCAGGTGGGGCACCTGGTTGGCGATCTGGGGCACGAAACGTTCGGCCTGCACACCAGGAATCGAGGAGAGCCGCTCGGCCATCACCCGGACGCGCCGCTCCCATTCCCGCGAGTTCGCCGCGTGGTCTTCCTTGAGAAAACTCTCCAGCGCCACCATCATCCCCACCAGTTCTTCCTTGTTCACTTTGCAACTACGGCCCATGGTGTCGCTGTAAGGCAGGGTGTTCAGGCGCGCGGCTTCGATCAGGTCCTTGCGGCCCAGCAGCAGACCCGCGCTCTGGGGGCCGCGAATGCCCTTGCCGCCGGAAACCGCGATCAGGTCGAAGCCCGCGCGAATCGGGCGCGTGAGGTTCTCCAGCGGCGGCACGTCGGCAGCGGCGTCGTTGAAGGTGGGCACACCGTGCGTCTTCCCGATGGCGACGAACTCCTCCATCTTGATCAGCCCCTGCGGCTCGGCTTTGTTCAAAAACAGCAACAGCGCGGTCCGCGGATTGATGGCGCTCTCCAGTTGCGCGCGCGTCTCTACTTCGATAAGCCGCACGCCGCAATTGCGCACCATGTGGTCATAGGGGAAACGGTGGGTCTTCTGCACCAGGACTTCGTTCTTCATCCCGGTAGTGTCCGGAATGCGCCGGATCAACTCGGGATCCTTGCCGGTGATGCAAGCCGCGGTGCCGAGAGTGAGCCCGGCCGCCGCCCCCGAGGGCACCATGGCGGCTTCGCAGCCCAGCAGTTCCGCGATCCGTTTGCCCACCGCGTCGTGCAGTTCGGTGAGCCGCACGAAAGAGCGTGAAGTGGCTTCGATGGCGCGGATCACTTCAGGCCGCATCAGCGACCCGGTGAACATGGTGTAGACTCCCGCGCCGTTAATGATGGGCCGCACATTCAGCTCGCGCAGGAAATCGCGCTCCTTCGCGGCCGCGGCGGCGGGCGCAGCCGGGCGCAGCGATCCCAGCAGGGGAAGGCCGGACAGCCTGCCCAGAAACGATCGGCGATTCGTCATGCCCCTCAGTTTAATCCAGATGCCAGAGAGCGTGAACCCGCGGATCGGCAAACCGCAGAGCCGAGGCTCGCTGGCTGTTGACCTCGATGGGGTCGTTGATCCGCCGGAACGTCTCTTCGGCCAGCATGCAATCCTGCGTCACGCGCTCGGCCCCCAGCAGTCGCCGGTTGGCGGCAAAGCCGATCTCGCGCCGCTTCGGCAAAGGGACGCTCTTCGCCTCTTTGACGCCGCGGCGGATCATTTCGGACTCTAAGTACTCAGCCTGGACGAGTTTCGGGAGAAGGTCTTGAACTGCGCGCCCGAGGGCCCCCGGGCCAAATCGTCGAGATGTGCCGGCTGGCGGCGGACCCGCAGTACGTGGCCGGTAAGTACATCAAGTTCGCGCTCGTGCGGATCGACACGATGACACGGTGCCTATGACTTCAGAGAGTACTCGGAAACACCCTCTCTGAAGATCCGCCTATACAAGTCCTCGCCATAGCTGGTGGGCAACGGTTCGCCTTCAACCAGGCGAAAGGTCCGCTGACCGTCCGAAAGCCTTTCCGCGCGAAGGTACAGCGCCTGAGGCATGTTTGCGAGATAGAAGCCTTGCGCCAAATCGAACATATGGGTTACATAGAGCACTTTGATCCCGGCCTCCAGCAGAGCCCGGACAATTTGCCTCGCGATCTCCGAACCTTCCCTTTCATTTGTCGATGCGAATGACTCATTCAGTAAAATGACGCTGTTCTCAGATATTTGGTCGATCACAGAGCTCATTCTCCTCAGCTCCTCATCGAGCTTCCCACTCTTCAGGCTGGCGTCCTCCTCCCTCTTGAAGTGCGTGAATATGCCGGAGCACACATTAGCGCGGAATGACTCAGCCGGCACGAACATGCCGCATTGCATCATCAGGTGAGCCAGGCCGACGCTTCGCAGAAAGGTGGATTTACCCCCGCGGTTGGCGCCGGTGATCATCACGAGCGCCTTATCGTCGGCATCCACATCGTTGCCAACGGCTCTATCGGCCATATTCAAACTCAAACAGACGTCGTAAAGGCCCCGGCCGGCCAGCATCGGCTTGCCGGCGGCCAAGGGCTCGGGAATACAGATGGGTTCGCCCTTCCGGGTGAGAGCGTCGCGGAGGTTCAAGCAGCCGACGTAAAAGCCCAACTCCAGGCGCAGCGTGGCAAAGAAACTCAGAATGTGCTCCGTCGACTGTGCAAGCGCGGCGGCGACGTGGGCGATTCCCTGATTCCTCAACTCCGCTAGCGCCCGGAAGCCGCCTTCATCGCGGTCGGCGATCTCGTACACAAAGCGATCCCTGCCGGTCCATCCCAACCAACCCTGAACCCGTTCCAGCCAGCTCTGCTTCGGCTCCGCCGGCTTGCGAAGAATATAATGGACGCCTTTCAGCCCCTTGCCAAGTTTGGCGCTGATCAGAACGCCGCTGCGAAATTCAAGCCGGCGCAGATGGTCCTCGATGATACTCAGGTATTCGTCGTTGAGTTCGGTGGCAAGCATGTCGAAGAATCTCACAAAGCCTTCCGACCGAAATGCGGCGCCATGCTTGTCGGCGACCTGCCTTAGTCTCTTGAGCAGACCTAAAAAGATCCGAAGCACCTCGATGGACCGGTACAGTGTGCTCTCGGGCATTTCTGACGTCCAGCCCCATACTTTCCTCTCGCGTTCGATTGCCTCCACGGCTATGCCGTACATCTCCCTGACGATTTCAGGACGCTCCAGGCAATCGCTGAGCACATGCTGGCGGTACAGGATCGCCTCCGGCTCATGAAGGCTCGCCAAGACGGCTATCTTGGCTACTTCGAGCAGGAACTCGTCCCCTGCGGCCATGGCGCGAAACAGAGTGTCGGCCTCCAAGTCCTTCGTCAGTTCGGCAGTGTTAGCCGGCAGGCGAGCAGTCACGCCAAAGTCCTGATCTCGGTACATCAGAAACGCTTTCATGACGGGCTCTACCCTTTCGTGTGCTGGCCGATGCGCCTCTTCACCATGTCGTAGGTGAGGTGGTACTTCTCCGCGATGGCAACTGCGTAGGCAAGCCCGTCGGCCGGCTTGCGGACGACTTTGAATGTTCGTAGCGCCGGATCCTTCGGGTCCACCGTGCTCACCATGCTCACGGTCGCCTCACTGAGAGCGGCCAATTCATCGAGGAAGGTTACGGATACACATAGCGCGCCGAGCGCCATGATTCTCCGCATGATCTGTTTGCTGAGAAAGAGCGCGTCATTCAGCGTGGTCGCCAGGAAGCTTTCATTCATGATGAGGATGCTGTTGGGTGTGGCTCGTTCCAGGATTCGGTGAATCCGGAGCAACTCATCCTCAAGCTTGCCACTCAGGTTCCGGATATCTTCCTCCTTCTCAAAGTGCGTGAACAGGCTGTCGAAGAGGAACAGTCTCGCTTCCTTGCCCGGCGTCGGACAGCCAATGCTAGCCAGGTAGTGGAGTTGTCCGAAAGTCCGGGCAAACGTCGTCTTCCCCCCTTGGTTGGGCCCGGAAACGACAAGTATGCGTTCCGGGTCATTGAGATGGAAGTCATTGGTCACGACGGCTGTTTTTTCGCGGATCAGGCGATTTGCCAGGGCAAGGTCGAACACGTCGCGTCCGTAGACCTCTTTGGATTGGCCGGTGACAGCGGGGTAGCAGAAAGCCAAGCCGGCCCGTTTGAAGGGCTCGATGTACTCAAGACAGGCAGCGTAGAACTGTACCTCCCGATCAAACGCGGCAATTGTGCGATCGAGGTAGCCCCTATGGCGGCGGCAGTATTCATCCAAAGACGTGAAAATGTCGGGATACAGCCGAGCAACCAGGTCCAGTATGGCCGCTTCAACGTGGTTCATGTCCGGCGCGGAGGAGAAGCGGAACCGATACTGCTTCGCCGAACCCTGTTGAAACCTCTCGAAGGTCCGCAAAACATCCTCGCCGTAGTCCTGTTGAAACTCATACCTGTCCACCTTGATGCGCTTACCCTCTATCTGAAGAGAATATTCAACGCCGGACAGGTCGGCTTTCAGCTTCTCTGTTTCGGCGGAAAGCGAAACGAAGTCATCGGACTCGGTGTAGCTTGTCAAATACTCACGAAAAGCCAGGAAGCCGCACGAGTTGAGGTCCGCTTCCGCCAGATCACTGTTCAGATGTCTGACGGCGCCGCAATAGCACTCCACAGCGTCGACAAACCAGCTTTGCTTCTGGTACTTGTAATAAAGCTTGTCTGCTTGAGCGAGATGGCTGCGCATCGTTCGCATCTCCTGGGCGAACGACCGGATGGCCCCAAACAACGCTTGGCTCTCAAGGTCCCGCAGGATATCGTACCGGTAATTGATCGCCTCGACACGTTTCAACTGAGTGTAGAAGAAGGGCTTTAGGTTGTATTCTTCACGGCCGGCCGTCATGGAGGCAACGACCTGGTCAAGATTCAGGTCAGTGAAGAATTCAGGCGGTTCCTGCTGATTGGCGTCCGTGCCGCTTTCCGTTTCGTCGAACAGGATGCTGCGGAAACGCACCGCGTTTGGAGGCTTCGCAACCTGAGCTTCCACGGCCTACTCCTTCCGAGTTGTGGTCCTCGTAGGAGTCATCTTCCCCTGCAAACGGGGCGGTTTGCGGCGGACTCCAACACCCGTGCTACCGCCAGTATCCCAAGACCCCGGATTGCCTGTCAATGACGGCTGCACGCGCCTGCACGCGCCTGGCGTGCGGTCATTGCCGCGGCACATGTGAGCCTCGGAATCACGTCCGCGAGCCACAACGGCGGTTGCATGTGTCAAGTCTGCCGCCGAGAGCCCGGGGCCTTCGTTGCAGGAGGCTGGGTCTCGGAAACGTAATATGCCTCGGAGAATTCAGGAAACAGAATGAGCCAATCCGTGAGGTTGATCAGGTGACTCCGCCTGAGCGCGGCGCGCAGCTTGGGGTTCTTCAGGCCGCGGCGGAGGATCGTGCGGATCACCTCGTCGCCATCTCCCATTTCGAAACAGTTGCGAAAGGCGCCTTCATTCACGACCCGGTCGCGCAGAATGTTGGCGATGGCGTACCGCAGCCGATAGGCGCGTGCCGCTGGATCAAAGACCTTCGGCAGATACACGTAGAACCTCTCCGCGCAACTGGTGTGCTCGGCCGTCGCATCCCAGGAACTCGAGCATCCACGTCACCGTTCGGCGGCCTCCTCGGCTGTTGCGTAAAACGGGAAGACCGTATCCAAGCGGCTGACATGAAAGACATTGAACAAGTGCCCGGTCGCTCCTGCCATCCGCATTTCACCGCCGGCAGCCTTGATCACTGTGTAGCTGGAAATGAACTGGCCGATGGCGGTGCCATCAAGGCTGGTGACGCAGGCCAAATCGAAAGTGATGGTGCGCTTCCCCTGCTGAAGCAGTTCTCGGGTCAGCGTCACGATCCGTTCCTTCAGCCGCTGAGCGGTTACAATCATCCCGGAGAGCGCATTGCGATTCTCTCTCTCCAAATCCATTCCACCCTCCCTGCTCTCGATAACTGCAGGGGCCTTCAGATCAGACAACGTGCAACATCACGCCGGCAAGGGAAAGCACCAGTCCGGCTGCCATAAGAGCGAGAACCCAAAGAATGCGGTGGCCATACACGGATTGAGCCACGGCGCCGCCCAACGCGCCAAGGGCGATAACGGCCACGGGGATCGCCAGCCAGGGCGGCCCCGGGAGATGCGCGCCGCATATCAGCGGCAGCAATGCCCCGGCAAAGTTGCAGGCGACTGCAATCCCGGCAGATCTCAAAGTGTCCCGGCGTACTGCTTCGCCGAGACGAGTTGTGGCCAGCCGCCCATGGGACGCCAGGTTTAACTGCCGTTCCGCATGCACCAACCCCGCCCGCTGGCGGGCGTATTCCGCGGTGAAGAATACGAACGCGCCAGACAATGCCGAGGCCCCCGACACACGAAGCGCCATTGCGGAATCAGGCCGGGCGCCGCTCAACAACTTCCCCGCGGCGAGCGTAAGAGCGGTCAAGATTCCGTCGGTCATGCCGATCACGATCGCGAACATATCCCCTCGGCGAAACCATCGTGTCAGTGGTTTCATCTTTGCCTGCTCACGCCTTCTATCAGCCGCGTGCCTGCCGCCAGATGGTCGATGCTGTGAACGACCGCCCCGGTCGATTCAATGGCGCTTACGAGCATTTCATAGTCAATGCGCTCCCCTTCCACCGTGACGTCCATGCCGACCGTCTCGATGTCAATTTCCGTGACGGTAATGTTCAGGCCTTCGACGCCGGGCACACGTTCCGCAGCCTCCGCGATCTCAATGAGCGTAGGCCGGGAAATTGCTTTGTCCACATCGAGAACAATTCTTCGTATATTCATAAGAGCTCACTGAACGCGGTCTGCCGGCCTCTTGGCGAGGGAGTCCGGCGGCCTCCAAATGACGCGGACCCGCCTCCAGATCCTGGGAGCGAGGGGAAAGAAAGCGGGCCGCTACCAGCACCGCTAAAGCGAAGAGGGCTGGAACCAGCAGGATGGCAAAGGCGGTTCTGAAACCGCTTCGTGCCTGAATGACTACGACGACAATCAACGGACCCGCGACGGCGCTAAAGTCACCCAGCAGAGTAACGCCCCAATATCTCTTGGTGCGGTCGCTGACCAAACCGGAGACCAATCGAAGGCCATAACCCACCAGCTCGCCGAAGCCGGCAAACTTCAGCGCGTTTTGCCGCGAGATAGCACTCACAGAATCCTCCTGCTTGGCGCTGGCGGCAGCCATCGGGTGAGTGTCTTCATGCATCTCTCGATGATCTTTTTGAATGAATCTTCCCATGCGCGGATCTCATTCGGAGTTGCCCCGCTGCTTCTCGATAGTTGCGGAGACCCCCGCCATAGCCAACCCGCTGTTGTCGTCGTCCCCGCCAACCTCGTTGAGGCGGGCAAGATCGTTAACAACCGCTTGTTGGTCTTCCGTTGTCGCGGCGCCCTGTGCGATCAACCGCGCCAACTGCGCTCGATAGGCATCCGCCGACGAATCAAACGTTAACTGCAATTTCGCGAGCGCTCTGCGGGACCAGTTCTCGACCAGACGCCCGTGCGTGGAGAATGCCTCAGCAAGCGGCTGTTCCAGCGCGGCAGCAGTTCGCTGCAACGCCCCGGCCAGACTGCGGGCGATTTCCGTGAGGTGCGTATGCACCCGGGTTGCCGTTCCGGCCGTCTTTGCGAATGCCGCTGCAACGGCTGCGCCCGGTTCCGTCCCATTTGCGGCGGCGCCGGTCCATACCGTCAACAGAGCGTTCGCCGCCTCGTACAGCAAGCGGATAGTAGATAGGTCCTCGTCGTTCAAGGTACTTCCGGCACTGATCAGAACCACACCAAGATCGCATTGCGGCAAATACGCCAATGTCTCCGCGGCTCCCGCCGTCGCCAGAGAGCCGACATAGTTCCCGATCAACTTGACTTGGAGGGGAGAGACATCCGGACGGAACTTGGGGAAAATGGACTTGGATTCCGACGCGGTGAGGATTGCCTCAATATCCGACAGGAGTTTGTCGGCATACTGGGCATTGCTGAGAAGGCGCCGCTGCTGCGCCTCGTTCAAGGAACTCTCGATCGCCACTGGAACCTCCCGTTCAGCGCTCACCGGCTTGGAGGCCGATGTTCACTGCTGTCTAGGGGGACCCTGCGATCGGATGGAGCTCCTATCGGGGAAGATCCCCCACAGGAGTCATCTGCCCAACGGGGCGATTCAAGGTGAACTCCAACACCCTCTAATTTCATTATGGCAAGAATCCGCTTGGCGAACAATACCTGGTCCATTCAATGCCCGGCACCCGCTGAGTCAGGATGCCGGCCATTTGGGCTATTTACTCACTCTTGACAGAAGTGAGCGACCGGATTCACACTGGGACTGGGCGTTGGAGTTCGCCTTTAAGAGCTCTTCCGTGGGCAGATGACTCCTAGCGGGAGTTTCTGAGCCAGGGATGGATGCGACTTTCCCACCGCGCCCACAACCCACCAGAACACCCGATTTGAAATCTGCGCGGTCGGTTTCGAGTCCTCGAAAGGGCCGCGCGAGGAGGGTGTCTTGACAGAGCCTGCAAGAGAACTCATTCAGTCCACGAGGGTCAGGTCAGGGTAAGCTTATGGAACTCGTCTCCCCAACTGCGTCCGAAGCCCAGCCGGGCACCTCAGAAAACGGCGTCGAGCACGGTAGTGGCCTGCACAACTACCTGAAATTCAAGCTGCGGTTTGCGGAGGTAATCCAGGCGATCTTGCAGGATGCCCGCCAAAGGAGCGATGCCCAGGACGAGACGGAGTGCCGGAGCTTGCTGTCACGCCTTGCTGCCGACCGCTTTAACCTGGTCGTTGTGGGACAGTTCAATCGGGGCAAGAGTACCCTCATGAATGCCGTTCTGGGGGTGGATCGCCTCCCGACCGGGGTCCTTCCGCTCACTTCGGTAATCACGTCTGTCGGCTACGGGGACCGTGAGCGCGTCCTGCTTTATAGAGACGATCAAGGACTGCCCTTTGAAATCCCTCTCGCCCGCTTGGCCGAGCACATCACCGAGGCCGGAAACCCTGGAAACCGGCGGGGCATTGCCGTCGCCGAAGTTCAGCTCCCTGTCGAACTGCTCCGGCTTGGCTTCCACTTTGTGGACACGCCTGGAGTCGGTTCCGCTATTGCCGAGAATACTCGGACCACCCAGGCTTTTCTGCCGGAGGCCGACGCCGCTATCTTCGTGACCAGCTTCGACTCGCCTATGGACGAGCGCGAACTGGAGTTGCTGGCCCAGGTTCTCGATCAGGTGCGCCAAGTCTTCGTTGTCATCAACAAGGCTGATGTCATCCCATCGGAACAGAGAGACGCCGTGATTTCCTTTGTCCGCGGCCGGCTACCGGAACGGCTAACTGCCAATCAATTCGCGCTATTCCCTGTGTCAGCCCTGCGAGCGATGCGGGCCAGGATGGAAGGTGACGCGGAGGCCTTGGAGGAGAGCGGCATCCTGGAACTGGAACGGGCGTTGCTTCGATTCTTGAGGGTCCAGAAGGCACGAGAGTTCCTGTTGCGGCTTGCTGACCGAACTGAAGCCATACTTCAAAAACAGGAAAACTTGTTGCGGCTTTCAGAACAAGCTTGCTCCTCACCTGAGCAATGCACGCAACTCTCTTCACAGCTTCGCCGCCGAACCGATGCTCTCCACCGCCAACTCAGGGATGCGATGGACAACGCTAAAGGCCGCAGCGTGATCGCGTTTCGCAAGCGGTTCGAGCCGGAAATGGCAGCGTGGCTGCATCACGTGGCGCCGAAGCTCCTGCGCGGTGCACAAGACTGGCTTTCAGTCGCTGGCATGGAAAAACTCCTCGTGGGAGGCGATGAGCTAGCCTCGGAAATTGGGAGTCTTTGCCGCGACTTGACGGCACGATGGTTGTCGAATGGGCGCCAGTCGTTCCATCTTGAACTGGAAACCGAGTTGCAGCGAGCCGGGCCGCTGATCGACCACATCCTGAACGGGGCCGACGGCCTGATGGGCGAGTTTCTCAAAGTGCCCGCGCCTGCGGCCTCGAAGAGCGTTGCGCCATGGGCGCCGGAGGCCGGTAACACGTTGGGTTGGCCGGATCCGCCTGCCTTTCAGTGGAAGCCAGGCGCATTCCTTAGTCTATGGATGATTCCGGCGCCTCCCCTGCGGCGAGCTGTCATGCGGCACTTGTCTCGGCGGCTTCATGCAAGTCTTCCGACTTACGGCAATCAAATCCTTGAGCTGCTTGATCGCGCGATTGAGCAATCGATGGACCGCGTGCGCGCTAATCTGGACTCCAGGATCGATGCGGAGGCGAGCCGAATCCTGGGCGCCCTTCGGAGCGGGAGTTTTGCTGGCCGGCTGAATGCGATCGGTGATCTTCGACTCCGTCTGAAGGCATTGCGCGGCGAGGTTGAGGCGATACGGCTGGAAGATGAGCCTGCATACGCTCAGCCGCGGGCTGAGTGTGTATCCGCCAAGGTGCGTGCGCGACAGGAGCTGAAGGCTCACGCGCACTGCGTAATTTGCCAGCGCGTGGTGGCATCTCTGTTCGAGTACATGAGCTCCAAGCAGTACAAGTTGAGCGTCGCGGCGACTGAACAACAGCAGCATGCCGCCAGGTCGGGCTTCTGCGCGATACACACCTGGTACTACGAATCGGTCGCCTCTCCCCAAGGAATCTGCCTCGCATATCCTCCGGTTCTCACCGCGGTCGCGGGGAGGCTGCGCATGCTGGCCCACTGCGCCGCCGCTTCACAATCATTGGTGGACGGCGTTGCGGAACTCCTTCCGACGGCGGTGAAGTGTCCGGCTTGCCAACTGGCCGGCGCCGTGGAGAAAACGGCCGCTCGGGAAATTGTTGGCGCACTCACGGAGAGCATGCCCGGCGGTGACCCCTCCCCACCGCCGTTATGCCTGGTTCATCTGTACACCGTCTTGAACGCCAGACCCGGGGAGGAACAAGCGCGAATCCTCTTGCAGGCTCAGGCGAGTGCCCTCGAGAGAATAGCGGAAGACATGCGGACATATGCGCTCAAGCACGACGCGATCCGCCGGGAACTGATGACGAATGAGGAGAACAACGCATATCGGACAGCGCTGCTACGGCTGGTAGGACACCGCTATAGCGGAAAGGGAGTACTCTGACCACCCTGTGCGTTGTTGCGGAGGTCGGGATTCCGCCAATGCCGGCGTATTCCACCGTCCGGAAGCAGTGGCGCGGTGGGGAAGCGTTTTGTCTCCAGTCGGTGACCTGCCTTCAAGTGGGGCTTGTTCCGCCCCGCCCGATCGGACAGTTCCGATCGATCGAAGAGGCGGGCGGAAGTGACAATCTAGATGTCTACCGGGATTGGGTCAGGTTCAGGAACCGGCCGCGTAATACGCAATCCTGCTAGTTCCAGAGGCTATCGAGTCAGCTTGCGAAGGCTGGGACTTTCGAACCTGGTACGAGATAAGTTTCGGATTACGGGCTCGGGCTATAGCCTTGCGAGAAAGTGCAGCGCACGGCCTCCTGCTCGCGAAGCGCGGCCGCGGCGGCGGGCGCAGCCGGGCGCAGCGATCCCAGCAGGGGAAGGCCGGACAGCCTGCCCAGAAACGATCGGCCCGCCTCACCGAAGTGGCGCACATCAACGGAGGGCTGCGCGTCCGCGCCGGCCATCACCTGGGTTCTGAGATGATATTCTTCGAGGAACTGCCATGCTGCCGCCCGCCCGCCTTTTGTCTCTCATTCTTTGCCTGTTGCCCTGGCTCGCGCAGGCGCAATTCGTCCCCATCTCCGCCGCCGATCTTCGGGACAAGATCCGAGGAGGGTTTCTGGGGCAGCTTCTCGGCGATCTGAACGGGCTTGCGCACGAAATGAAATACATTGCCGAACCCGGCCAGGTGATGGCCTACACGCCGGCATTGCCCGAGGGCGCGTGGACCGATGATGACACCGACTTCGAGTGGGTCTATGTCGTCGCCATGCAGAAGTCCGGCGCGATTCCGATTGCCAACCCCCGGATCAGCGATCTGTGGAAGGCCCACATCAACCGCCGCTTCTGGTGCGCCAACGAATACGCCCGTCAGTTGATGGACCTGGGAATCGACCCGCCGTTCACCGGCAAGCCCGCCTTCAATCCGTGGTCGGACTTCAACATTTCCGGCCAGTTCGTGAGTGAGACTTTCGGTCTGATGTCGCCCGGCATGCCGCAAACCGCGGCCCGTCTTGGCCTGCACTACACGCACGTCAGCATAGACGGCGAGCCCGCGCAGGCCACCCAGTTGTTCACCACGATGATCGCCACAGCGTTCTTCACCAGCGACCTCGACCGGATTCTCGACGCCGGGGCGGCGGCCGTCGACCCTCATAGCGTCATCCGGCAGATTGTCAGCGAGGTACGCGCCTGGCGCCGGCAATACCCGCGAGACTGGCAGGCCACGCGGCGCCTGATCAAGGAGAAGTACACCCACTACAACGGCGCCGAGCGTGACCGCAACGGACACGAGTTGAATACCGCCGCGGTCATCGGCGCCCTTCTGTACGGCCAGGGAGATTATATCCAGACCTCGCTTGCGGCGTTCAATTTCGGCTGGGATGCCGATAACAACGCCGCTACGGCGTGCACTGTCATCGGCGTCATCAAGGGTTACCGCTGGATGATGAACCAGGGCTGGAACATTGTGGACAGGTACCGTAACACGTCGCGCGATGAAATGCCCGGTGACGAGACCATCACCCGTTACGCAGACCGGATCGTAGACCTGGCGGAAAGGAACATTCTCGACAACGGCGGCCGCAAGGTTGGCGGCGGATACAGAATTCGTACGCAGGAACCCGCCAACTTCGAAAAGCTCCAACTACCCGCGGCGCAAGTCACGACTCTGCGGGACACGCTGCGGTACGAGATCGAAGCCGGCATTGCCCGAAACAGCGACGGGCGGCAAAGCGCCCGGTCCGCCTACATGGCCATCTGCCTCGACCTGGCTCCGGCGTTTCACGAGCGCTATCCAGCCCAATGGGCGCGGGCCATTGCCGCCCTGAGCGGCTACCCGAAGCTGATGCAGCTTCTGTTTTTTCCGCGAGTGCCCAACGGGGAAAGACTGCGCCAGAAAGCGCTTGCCGCGGGGCTCACCCCGCCCGCGAAGCAGGAGCCGGTCTGGAAGTAAGCCCTACCCCGCCTGCGCGCCACGCAGCAGCATCCAGGCGAGCAGGAACCAGGCGGCGATGAAGCAAAGGCCGCCCAGCGGAGTGATCGCGCCCAACATCCGCAGGCCGCTCGTAGCCAGGGCATACAGGCTGCCGCTGAATATCACAATCCCTGCGCACAAAAGCGTCGAGACCCAGGCTGCCGCCGATTGCGAGAGCAAGCCGAGCCGGGGCAGCAGTGACACGATGAGCAGGCCCAAGGCGTGCACAAAATGATAGAAGACGGCCTTCTCATACACACTCATCGAGTACGGGTCCAGCCGCTCCCTCAGCCCGTGCGCGCCAAACGCGCCCAGCGCGACCGCCAGACCCAGCAGTCCCGCAGCCAGAGCGCTCCAGTTCATCTCATCTCCCTTCACCAGGCATTACAAAACTGTGTTCTACGCTCGCCGGAATGGGCTCGCGAAGCGGCACATCCTCGCGCACCGGCGACAGCGGATAAATCGTCGTGGCATCGAGAGCTGTGACCCGGATCCGGTGGACGCCTGGCGCGAGACTCTCCGCGGGAATCTGAAAAGTCTGCCCCTGCGCCCGCGCTGCCACCGTCTTGCCATCCACCTCGATCCGGAAGCCAGGCGGCTGCTTGCCTGCGGCCGTCCACTCCACGTTCACCGCGCCAGCGTGCGGATATGGTCTGCGAACGGCGAGCACCGTCGAGCCCTTCGCCTCACCGCGATACAAGCCCAGCAGCGCCTGCGCCAGGTTCAGGTAGTAGTAGCCCCAGCCGCCGCGGTCGCCCCGGTAGCCCAGGGCGGTGCGCGACACCGGCTCGAAATCGTCGCTCAACTCGACGCTGTAACTGTCTACGTAAATACTCTTATCCGGACCGTAGCCGTGGCCCTCCTCCTGTCCGGCGAATTCCTGGAACTGGTGGAGGAACACCACACGCGGCCTGGTTTCGAGAGCCGTCTTGAAATTCTCGACCAGTGTCCAGCCGTCCCGGCGGCCGTACGCGCCTTCCCCCTTCCAGCCTTGGGGTCCGAACAGCCCGACCGAAACCGTGACCGCCTCCGGCTTCCCGTCCCGGTACGTCACCACCGGTTTCAGACTGCCATCCATCCAGGACCAGTAACCCAGTTCATTATGCTTCGTGATCTGGTTCTGCGACGACACCCAGCGCACCGTGAAGTGCCGTTCGTCCACCGGAGTCCGCTCCGCGGCGCGGCGGGCGTCCAGCGCCTCGGCGCTCATCCCCAGCGTCATTTTGAAGAAGGGAACCTGAAAGGCGGATGCCGCCGTGCCCTTCGGATGGGCCATGGCGCCGGTGTCAAGCGGCATCACCAAAGGCTTGCCTTCATATTCCTGCCACAACCCCTGGAAACGCGGGTTACAGAGATAATTCCGGTACACCCATTCGTGCTCCTCGTTGAGGGCCTGCATGGTGGCGGGCGGTCCGTTGCTGAGACCGGTCAGCAGGGAAAGCCTGGGGACCGGGAGGCCTTCGTCGCGCATGGAAGCGAGTTGTTCCAGCATCAGTTGCGTGGCGTGCAGGATTGTATTGGTATTGGGCGCCCGCTCCTCCCAGTGTTGCTTGCCCCAGATATGGTTGGACCAATCCGCCATGATGAAATCCACACCCAGATCCATGAACCAGAGTATGTGCTGGCGCATGACATCGCGGTTGTAAGACTCGTAGAACCCAACTACAGGCACTGCGTGGGCGGTGGTCCAGAAGGCCACCTGCGGGGTGAACCACGGTTCCCATTGCACGCAGAACAGAGTGCCCCGGGGCGGGCGCCGGACAAAGTCCCGGCGCGTGACGTTGAGGTTCAGCGGGTTGGAACGCACGCCTGTCCGGGGCATGGGGCGCCCGGCAAGCAGCAGGTTCATGTCCTTGAGTCCCTGCCACCGCCCGGTGTCGGATTTGACGGCGATCACCTGAATTCGGGCCGGGCCCGGATTGGGCAGGGGCAACAGAAATTCCGCCGCGCCCTGCGCATCGGGCCGTTCATGGCTGCCCCAGCGCCGCTCGTTCACGCAGGGCAACAACACATAGTCTTCAGCCTTCTCGCCCCCAGGAGGGGTGAAGACGGCCTTGACCGCTACCGTCCGGCCCATCGGAACGTTGGCGCGGCCGGCCGTGATGGCGAGCGAACCGGGAGCCGCCGCCCGGCTGGCCCCGCCGCTGGCGGCAACCGCCAGCAGCCCGGTAAGAATCCATGCCTGGCGCATGTCCATGACTGTCCCGCCCTTCACTCGCCGATGATCTCGTCGAGCACGCGTCCGACCGAACCGCTGGGCGTCTCCACTTCCAAAAGCGCCGCCAGCGTGGGCGCAATGTCATTGGGCACAATACGCCTCCGGTAGGCGCCCGGCTTGATACCCTTGCCCATGAAGATCACCGGCACGTGCGCATCGTAGCCGAACGCCACGCCGTGGCTGGTCCCGTGGGCGCCCGGCACCCAGTAGGGCTCGTAAAGCACCAGCAGGTCGGCGCTCCGCGCTGCGTTGAATCCGTTCATCACCCGGCGGCCCACGATGTCCGCCATGGCGTGGCCGCGGCTGAGGTCGGAAGCTGTGTACACGCGGAAGACATGAGGCACGGCCCGCGCCGCCTCCGCCGCCACCCGCTCCACCTCGGCGCCGGTCAGTTTCTTCTGGTGAATCAGAAGGCGGTTGAGATAGATCGCGTCCTCCGAGGAGCGTTCGATCCACTTGCCTTCGCCATAGCTTGCCGCCAGCGCGGATTCCACGGCCCGCTCCACCGCACCGCCGGCGATGCGCCCGCCCGGCATCCTGCGTTCCTGCTGCAACTCGGGCAGGGGTGCGACACCGTGGTCCGCAGTCAGCACCAGCACCACGTTGGACAGCCCCACCTCAGCGTCGATGAAGCGCAGGAACTTGTCCAGCAGCCGGTCCGTGCGGATGGAGAGGTCGCGCACCTGGGGCGAGTCCGGCCCCGCCCGGTGCCCCACGTAGTCGTTGGCTGAGAAGCTCACTGCCAGCAGGTCTGTGGCTTCGTTCCTCCCGAGGCGCTCGCGACCGATGGCGCGTTCCGCAAAAGCCTCAACCAGTTCGTTGCCAAACGGGCTGGCGGCCAGAGCTTCCCACAGTTGCGCTCCCGCAGGCGAGGGCATGCGCTGGAAGGGCTCCCAGGCGATGCCCGCGTACCGGTCGGCGGCCCGTTCGCGATTGAACTCGACAACCCACTCGGGCAGCTCTTGGAAATAGAACGTGCTGCTGACGAAGTTTCCTGACTTGCCGTCGAACCAGTACGCTCCGTCCGCCATATGCCCGGCCGGCAGAATCGCCGCGCGGTCTTTGAGAGAGATGCCGATCACGCGCGACTTTCCTCCATTGGCCATCTTCATCTCATCGCCCACCGTAGAGACCAGCAAACGGCGCGGGGAAGCGCCGCCGCCCTGGCCTCCCAATCCCTTGACGCTGTCATCGGAAACGCTGGTTACCATCTTGCCCGAGCCGCGGTCATACCACTCGTTGCCCACGATCCCGCTCAGGGCGGGAGTGGCCCCGGTCAGGAATACGCTGTGGCCGACGGCGGTGACGGTGGGAAAATGGTCGAACTCGGCGTCGGTGAACACAGCGCCGTTCTTGAGCAGCCGGTCAAAACCTCCGGTGTAGGCATCCCGAAACCGCGTCAGGTAGTCGTAGCGGAACTGATCGATGACGATTCCAACCACCAGTTTCGGCTTGGCGCGGCCCACGGCTCCCTGGGGCGCACCCAAGGCGGCCCAAACAATCAGCAATAGAAAGGAAATCAGTCGGGTAAACATAGCGCTTGGATAGAGCTACTCTAACCACGGTACACGGTTTCAAGGCACAATGGATAGTTCGCGCCATACGGGCACGGAATGGATACTCGTCTGAAACTCATCAGCCTGGAGGAGGCCGTGCGCCTCGCCGCGCAGCGGCCGGTCCGCGTAGTCACGGGATATTTCGACCCGTTGCTGGCGGCCCATGCGGCTCGCGTGGAGGAGATCCGCGCGGCCGCCGCGGGCGAGGCCCTGCTGGCCGTGGTTCTGGATCCTGCCGCGCCGATTCTGCCCGCGCGGGCCCGTGCCGAGCTGGTTGCCGCCCTGGCTGCGATTGACTACGTAGTCGTCCTTCCCCAGCCGGACGCCGAACAGTTCCTCGCCCGGATTCCGGCCGCCGGGATCGTTCGCGAAGAAGAGGCCGACCGCCTGCGCACCCAGGCGTTGATCGAACATGTACAACAACGCCACGTCCGCTAGCTCCATCACGGGCATCCTGGTGGTGCGCCTCAGCGCCATGGGTGATGTCATCCATGCGTTGCCGGCTGTAGCGAGCCTGAAACACAGCTTTCCGGGATCGCACCTCACCTGGGTGGTCGAGCCGAAGTGGGCGCCGTTGCTGGAGGGCAACGTGTTCGTCGATCGGGTGGTGGAACTGGACCGGCGCAGCCCCGGCGGGTTGCTGAGGGCATGGCGCGAACTGCGCGCCCGCCGCTACGATCTGGCGGTTGATTTTCAGGGACTCATCAAGTCCGCCCTGGTCGCCTCCGCCGCGCGCCCGGAACGCATTTTTGGTTTCCATCATTCCCAGGTGCGGGAGCGTCTGGCGGCGCTGTGTTACTCGAATCGCACCATCAGCACCTCGGCCCACGCCGTCGAACGGTATCTGGATCTGGCCGCAGCCGCCGGGGCGGGCAGCATCGTGCGTACCTTTCCGATTCCCCCGGGGAGCCCGGAGGGTTCGCCGCCTCCCGAGCCTTTCGTGCTGGCCTGCCCGCTGGCCGGCTGGCGCGGCAAGCAATGGCCGCTCGAGTACTACGGCCGGCTGGCACGCCTGTTGCGGGCCGAGTGGGGCATGCCGCTGATCGTCACCGGCCCGCCGGGCGCCCGTGAGGCGCTTGGAGGGATTGAAGAGGCGCCGTTTTTTCCTACCAGCCTGATCGGCCTGATCTGGCTCACCCGGCAGGCCGTGGCGGTGGTGGGCGTCGACAGCGGCCCCCTGCACCTGGCCGCGGCCCTGGGCAAGTGCGGAGTAGCCATCTACGGCCCCACCGATCCGGCGCGGAACGGACCCTACGGCGGATCCATCGCCGTGCTCCGCAGCCCTAATGCGGTCACCACTTACAAACGCGCGTCGGCGATCGACCCTAGCATGCGCGCCATTTCCCCGGAGGCCGTGTTCCAGGCGTTGCGCGAACGGTTCGGCCGCTCCGCTTCAGCAGGGCGCCACGCCAGATGATTCACTTCCCCAAACCCTACGCCGACGCCGTGGCGCGCTTGCGCGTGCCCAGCGGGTTTCTGCTGGCGGCCGCTTTCGCGTGGTGCTCCAACCCCGACACACGCTCGCTGGCCATCGGTCTTCCGGTCTCGCTTGGCGGATTGCTGCTGCGCGCCTGGGCCGCCGGACACCTGGCGAAGAACCTTCGCCTGGCCACCTCGGGGCCGTACGCCCACGTGCGTAACCCGCTTTATGTCGGCACTCTGCTGGTCGCCGCGGGACTGGTGATCGCCGCCCGCCGCCCCAGTCTGGCTCTGCTGTTTGCGGCGGTGTTCTTCCTGGTTTATCTGCCGGTGGTGGAGCTCGAGGAACAACACCTGCGCAAGTTGTTTGCCGAATACACCGCCTACGCGAGCCGGGTGCCGGCCTTCTTTCCCGCCTGGAAGGCCCGCAACGGCGGCCAGCGCTTCAGCCTGGCGCTTTACCGGAAGAATCGGGAATATCAGGCCCTGGGCGGGTTTCTGGCCGGTGCGCTATTTCTGATATGGAAAGCCTTTCGATGACCCCCAACGAGATTACCCCGGCGATGGTGCGCGATGCGGCCCGGCGCATCGGCGTGCTGGCCCGCCGCACTCCCGTGCTCACCTCGCGCGCATTCGACAGCCGCTGCGGCGTGAACGCATGGTTCAAGTGCGAGAACCTGCAAACCGGGGGCGCCTTCAAAATCCGCGGCGCGTCCAACATGATCCTCTCGATTCCCGCGTCCGATCTTGGCCGCGGGGTGGTGGCTTTTTCCTCGGGCAATCACGCCCAGGCGGTGGCCATTGCCGCGCGCCACGCCGGTGCGGCGGCCACCATCGTCATGCCCGGCGATGCACCGCGCTCGAAGCTGGAGGCCACTCGATCCCATGGCGCCACGGTGCTCACCTACGACCGAACCCGGGAGGACCGGGAGGTCATCGCCGCGCAACTGGTGGAACAAACCGGCGCCACCCTGGTCCCGCCCTTCGACCACCCTCTCATCATTGCCGGACAAGGCACCGCGGCGCTGGAGTTGCTTGAAGACGCGCCGCACCTGGACGCGCTCATCGCACCCGTCAGCGGCGGCGGCCTGCTCGCCGGCTGCGCCATCGCCGCCCGGAGCCTCAACGCCGGCATCCGGATCTTCGGAGCCGAACCCGAGGGCGCCAACGACACCTACCTCTCCCTGGCCGCCGGCAAACGCGTTGCGGTCCAGCCCAACACCATCGCCGACGGGCTGCGCGTCTCCCAGCCGGGCCGGCTCACTTTCCCCATCGTCCAAAGCCTGGCCGAAGCGATTCTGCTGGTGAGCGACGATGAGATACGGACCGCGGTGAAGTTCCTGCTGCTCGAAATGAAGCTGCTCGTCGAGCCCAGCGGAGCAGCCGCCGCGGCCGCCGTGCTGTTCGGCAAATTGCCCGGAGACATCCGCAGCGCCGGTGTGATCCTTTCGGGCGGCAATGTAGATTTCGAAGATCTGGTGCGGTACTAGGCAGACCCCCCCGCGGTTTTCCCGGCCGAGATCTCTCGCAGACTGCCCGAACGCACATCATAGACGAATCCACGCACCCCGATCTGCTTGGGGATCCAAGGGTGCAGCCTGAGCTTCTGCATCTGGCGGCGGACATTCTCCTCCACATCCCGGAAGGCGCAGAAGGCATCCGGCACGACGGCAGTCGCCCCTGTCTCTCTTGAGAGCCTGTCGAGCAGTTCGTCGTCCTTGAATGTAAGCATCCCGCAGTCGGTGTGATTGATGATCATGAATTCCTGGGTGCCCAGCAGGTAATGGGAGATAATCAGCGACCGCAAGGCGTCCTCAGTGACGATACCCCCGGCGTTTCGGATGATGTGGGCGTCGCCGGTCTTCAGTCCCAGCATCGGCTCGATGGTCATCCGCGCATCCATACAGGCGACAATGGCGAGCTTGCGGCCCGGCGGCATGGGCAAGGCCCCGAGTTTGAACGACTTTGCATATTCCCGGTTGGCCGCAAGAGCCTCATCGATAGCACTCATTTCACTCCCCTCCTCTCCCAAGTATGCACGCAAAGGCCCAGCCCGGAAAAGCCGATCACCCGGGCGGGTGTTCGTGAATGCACCGTTGCCGCTGTTTCGGTCTCACCCTTGCAGACGCACAAAGAACCAGGCCAGACCGGTCACCAGCAGCAAGCCAGCCGACACCTGCACGGGCCGGAGCGCCGCCGCAATCCGGCCGACCCGCCGGAAGACCATTGTAAACCCTGCAATCAGGAGCACGTCGCCGAGCGCGGCGCCGGTGAGGACGAAGCCCGGCTGGAATTGTGTGGTGCGCAGAAACAGCTCGAAGTACAGCCCGTGGAAAGCTCCCAGCACGCCGGCTACGGCCCAGCGCGAACCCGCCTCGGGCAGCAGCAGAATCTCCACAGCCAGATAGGCGATGGTCAGCGCAAGCGCGGCTTCGACGAAGCGCGGCGCCGGCTGCCAGGGAGTCAAGCGCACCCCCCAGGCGGCCAGGGTCTGCCCCGCCAGGAACATCCCCGTCAGGGCCATCAACTCGCGGCGGCTCCGCGCAGCCAGCACCAGGCTGGCCAGGAACAGCACCTGGGCCGCTCCACCCCAGGCGCGCCACAACCCCGCGCCCGTCTGAGTCAAGGCGGTTTCAAGCGGCGACGGAGGCTCGAATCGAATCTCCGCCTTGGGAAAGGAAAAATCGAAGATTGCCTGGTCCCGCTTGTCGCCATGCTGAGCCCGAAGCAGATGCACGTGGTTGGGAACGGTGACGGAGTGAAACGTGCATTCCACCTGAAGCCGCTCTACCGGCTCGGGAAACTCGTAGACCGCGGAACAGATGTACAGGGCTTGGCCATCATCGGCCCGGCAGGAGGTCTCGACGGCGCGGCCGGCCACGCCGCGGCTGGCAAACCGGATGTGTTCGAACAGCGCCCGCTCCGGCGCCTGGACGTGGGCCAGTTCGTAGAGCGGCATGCGCAGTTCGTAGGCCAGGCGGCCGCCGGTCACCCGCAGATCGCCGGTGCTCATGCTCATGACGTGCGCCTGGGCCGGGCCGGCCAGCCAGCACAACCACAGCAGCCGTTTCATGCCGCCCCGGCCGGATCGGCGCCGCCCCGCATCTTCCGCAAGCGCCGGTAGATGATCCGCAATGTGGCCATGGCCGGGACAGAGAGGAAGGTGCCCATGACGCCGGCGATCTGCCCTCCGGCAAAAGCTCCAAACAGCACTGCCAGCGGGTGCAGTTCCACCCCGGCGCTCATCAGGTGCGGCTGCAACACGTAGTCCTGAAACAGACGGTAGACGCCCAGGAATATCAGAATCGGCAAGACGTGAGCGGCGCCGCTGAACGCGGCCACCAAGACGATCAGCAAGGAGGCCACCAGCGGCCCGGCCACCGGGATGAACTCGAGCACCGCGGCAATGGCGGCCAGCAGAATCGCGTAAGGTGTGCGGAGAATGGCGAAGAAAGTTCCATAGAACACAAAGGTCGCCGCCGACAGGGTAACCAGCGCCCGCATGTATTGAGCCAGCAGCAAATGCACGTCGGCCAGCAGTTCCTCCAGAAAGGGGCGGGGAGCAAAGTCAGAAAGCGCGCCGACCGCCGCCCCCAGCAACCTCCGCCCGTCCTTCAGGAAGAAAAACGCCAGAATCGGTACAATCACGACGTAAATGATGTTGCTCGCCGCGGAAAGCAGTTGCAGTCCCGCCTTGGGCAGGTAGGAGATCAACTCCTTGGAATTCGCCTCGATTTGCCCGCGGATCGCCCCCACCAGAGGAAGTTGACTGGATTGATCCAGCTTGGCCAACCACCCGGGCAGTGTGTTTACGAGCACCGTGGCCTGGTCCACGACGCGGCTGCCGATCAGAACGACAAAGGCGATCAAACCGGCCAGCAGAATCAGGTAAACAATCGCCAGCGCCGCCATCTGCGACCTCCAGGAGGGCAGCAGCCGGTTAATCAGGTCCACGAGCGGGGAGAGCAGGTAAGCAAACAGCACCGCGATGACGAACACCACCAGCGTGTGCCACAGTACGTAGAGAAGCCAGCAGACCAACAGGACCAGCAGAACGGTCCAGGTGATCCGGGCGGCGTGCCGGTCAATTCCTAACACAGCCACCATCCTAGCATCCAGCCGCCGGCTGGCTGGGTCAGCGCCGGCCGAAAAGCCACAGCACCAGAGTCAGCACCAGGCTCAGCAACAGGCTCGTGGCCAGGGGGAAGTAGATGGTGGTATTCTTGCCCCGGTAGACGATGTCGCCGGGAAGTCTGCCGAAACGGACCGGCAGCTTCTCACCCAGGCTGATCAGCAGACCGAGCAGAACCACAGCCAGTCCGATATAGACAAGCAGGCGTCCGAAACCCATGCTTCCATTGTGCGACAGCCGGCCGGGGCCGGTTCACCCGCGCGTGCGGCCCGGCCCAACGGCCACGCTCGCTGTGCTAGATTAGACTCTTAATTCCCATGAAACCATCCAAGAGCCTGGAAGAGTTGCAGGCTATCGCCAAGCGGATCCGCCGTGAGATTGTGGAAATGATCGGGGCCGCGAAATCGGGTCATCCCGGAGGATCGCTGTCGGCGGTCGAAATCCTGACCACGCTGTTCTTCGATTGCCTGCGCCACGATCCTTCCAATCCCGCCTGGGAGGATCGCGACCGTTTCATTCTTTCCAAGGGACATGCCGCGCCGGTGCTTTATTCGGTCCTTGCTGAAGCAGGTTACACGCCCAAGGACAAGCTGAACACCCTGCGCAAGCTCGGGTCACCCTATCAGGGCCACCCGGACAAGCGCTTCATTCCCGTCCTGGAGGCTTCCACCGGGTCTCTGGGCCAGGGGCTTTCGATTGGATTGGGCATGGCTCTGGCGGCGCGCCTGGACGGCCGGCCCTTCCGCACTTACGTAGTGCTGGGGGACGGCGAAATTCAGGAAGGCCAGATCTGGGAAGCGGCCATGTTCGCGGCCTTCCACAAGGTGGACAACATCGTGGCCATCGTGGATTACAACCGGATCCAGCTTGACGGCTTCGTAAAAGACATCATGGAGATTGAGCCCCTCGCCGACAAGTGGCGCGGCTTCGGCTGGCACACCATCGAATGCGATGGGCATTCCATCCCCGCCCTCCAGGCGGCCTTCGCCGATGCGGCGGCCACCAAAGGCAAGCCCACCGTAGTGATCGCCCACACGGTGAAAGGAAAGGGCGTATCTTTCATGGAGAATAACCCCAAGTTCCACGGCACGGCGCCCACGCCGGCCGAGGTCGAACTGGCCCTCAAGGAGCTCCAGTAATGCCGGTGAATACCAGGTTTGAATTGAAAACGGGGATGGCTACCCGGGAGGCTTTCGGCAAGGCCCTGGCGGCGCTCGGCCGCGAGAACCCGAACATTGTGGTCTGCGACGCGGACCTGTCGAAGTCCACTTACACGTCCCTTTTTGCCAAAGAGTTCCCCGAGCGGTTCTTCTCCTGCGGGATCGCCGAAGCCAATATGGTCGGGATCGGGGCCGGGCTGGCCTCGGCCGGCAAGATCGCCTTTGTGTCCAGTTTCTCTTGTTTTGTGATGAACAAGGGCTTCGAGCAACTGCGGGTGGCGGTCGCCTATCCGAACTGCAACGTGAAGGTGGTGGGCACGCACAGCGGGATCTCGATCGGCGAAGACGGGCCGTCCCAGATGAGCGTGGAGGACCTGGCCCTGGCCTGCGCCCTGCCGGGCTTCACGGTGATCTCGCCGGCCGATGAAGTGGCTACGATGGCGCTGATTCGCGCCGCCGCCGCGCACGCCGGCCCCGTATTCGTGCGCACCGGCCGCGCCAAGTGCCCCATTGTGTATCCCGCCGGCCAGCAGTTCGAAATCGGCAGGGCTATTGAACTCATTGAAGGCAAGGACGTCGCTATCATTGCTCATGGGCTGATGGTGGCCGAAGCCATCCGCGCCCACGAGACTCTCGAAGCCGAGGGTGTTTCGGCGCGGGTCATCGACATGCACACCATCAAGCCGCTCGACCGCGACATGATTGCCCAAGCCGCCGCCGAAACGGGCGCTATCGTGGTGGCCGAGGAGCACCTGGTGGATGGCGGTTTAGGAGTCCGCGTCGCCCAGGTGGTGGCCGAAACCTCGCCCTGCGTCATGGAGTTTGTCGGCATTCAGAACACCTACGCCGAATCGGCGACTCCCGAGCAGTTACTCGACAAGTACGGGTTGTTGGCCCGGGATGTGGCCGCGGCCGCGCGCCGGGCCGTGGGCCGCAAGAAATAGCCTGTCCGGGCCCCGGTTTTCCCCGGCCTGCGCCGGTTGGTCATGCGGAATTGGTGATATCATTGACCCGAATCTCCAGCATGACGACGCCGCCCCTTGCCGGCCATTCGCTGCCTCTGCTCCTGCTCGAGCAGGGTCCGGCCTGCCATTGGGTGTTGAATCGCGAAGGAGTTTTCGAGCAGGCGTTCGGAAATTCGTGCAGCTTATTTCGTCGCCGGGTGAAAGAATTGGTGGGCCGGCGCCTGCACGAGGTACTTCCACCTCCGGCGGCGGACGTCTGGGCCCGGGAGCTGGCTCGGGCTTTCGCCGGGGAAACTTCCTTCGTCGCTGAGCCGCTGGAACCCGGCCGGCCCGCGTTTGCCGTCACCCTGTTTCCGCTGCGCAGCGCCGGCGGCGAAGTCGAGTTTGCGGGTGGTTTTGCCGTGGATATCACCCAGGCTCAGGTTACCGAGCAGCAACTTCGTTCCACGGCCCTCCAGGTGCTGAGCGCTCAAGAGGCTGAGCACGCCCGCCTGGCCCGTTTTCTGCACGACGAGGTGGGCCAGTCGCTTACCGCGGCGGGAATGCGGTTGGACATCCTGCGCATGGATCTGGAGGCCACCGTGCCGGGTATCTCCGCCCGCACCGCTGAGATCCAGAGCCTGCTCGAAGGGGTCGTCGACCGCATCCGCGACCTCAGTTATGAATTGAACCCCAACATTGTCGAACGCGCGGGGTTTCACTCCGCCCTCGACCGCCTGGCAGGCCGCTACCGCCGTACCTTTCCCGGCACCCTGCGGCTGATGGCCGATTCCTCCTTGCGATTCCCGAGTGAAATCGGTTCCGCCCTGTACAAAATTGCCCAGGAGGCGGTCGAAAACGCGATCCAGCATGCAGCCTGCTCCCAGATCGAAGTGCTGGTGAAAACCGCCCAAGCGGGCCCCACGCTGGAGGTCAGAGACAATGGTTGCGGGTTTTCGGCCGCCGCCAACCGGCGCAAACTGGGCCTGTTGTTGATGCAGCATTACGCCTCCCAGGCCGGACTGCGGCTGACAATCGACAGCCAGGAAGGGAAAGGCACGACCGTCCGTGCCGTCTGGGAACGAGATCCTAGCCATAAGAGTTAAGGAAGCGATATGCCTTACGGTGTTCTTCTGGTGGACGACCACAAAATCATGCGGGATGGCATCAGAACCATCCTCGAACGGAGCAGCGAATTCCAGGTGATCGCTGAGGCGGAATCCGGCATCGACGCCGTCCAGGTCTGCAAGAAGATTCATCCGGACGTGGTTCTGATGGATATCGGCTTGCCCGGCATGAATGGCATTGAGGCCACCACTGAGATCGTGCGCCACTGTCCGGGTACGAAGGTTGTCATCCTGTCCATGTATGACGACGAGAACTCGGTGGTCAGCGCCATCCGTTCCGGCGCCCGCGCCTTCATCCTGAAAAAGGCGTCATCCGGGGATCTCATGGACGCTTTGCGAACCGTGGCCAAAGGGGGCTCGTACCTGAGTTCACAAGTCTCCGACCGCCTGCTGACGCGCATTCAACGCGGGGATCTGGAGTCCACCAGCCAGTCAAGCGCTTTATCGGCCCTCTCGCCGCGCGAATTGCAGGTGCTGCGGTTGGTGGCTGAGGGTAAGACCAGCAAAGAAATTGCCGTGATTCTCGACCTGGGCCTGCAAACCGTCCGTAGTTATCGCAAGACCATGATGAAGAAAATCGGCGTCAACAACGTGGCGGGATTAACCCAGGTGGCGTTGTCGGCCGGCCTGACCAGCTTTCACTCAAATCCGAATCCGACTGAGCAGTAAGCCTTCGGATATATCCCTTTGAATCAATGGGATATCGGAATTTTCTGAGAGCATTCCGGTATTCCACCTACTCTTAGATGTAAGGCAAATCCCGAGTCTTCTCAAAAGCCTGGACCCCAGTGATCCCCCCATGCGCATTCGCATGCACTGGACGGGCCGGAGGCCGGCGTCTGGCTCTGACGCCCGGCTCGAACAATTTCGACGCGTATTGAGCGCTGCTCTGGCGACTATCCGGTACCGTCCCACACTAGAGGCCGCCGGCCTTGACACCCCGCAAGCCATCGCCGGACTGGCAAGCATCCCGGAGGCCCTTTGCCGGCTGCCTTATGTCGGCCAGGAGGACTACCGTTCCGCGCTTGCGGATTTTCAGAATCCCGCGGCCCCGGCCGTTCAGCCGCGGAAGTTCCGGTTCCCGTTCGAACCGGCGCCGCGCACAGCGGTCCTGATGCCCGGCTTCGAACAGTCGGGTTCGGTGCGGGTGTTCGCCGGCGACTGGGGGCCGCGCCTGGGGCGCTACCGTCCCGAGGCGCTGGCGGCGCCGGCCGGCGTGCTCCGCCACCTCGCGCAGGCCGCCGCGCGCGGCAGGCCGTCTGTCCCGCCGCCTCAAAACGCGCTGGTGGTGTTTACCGGCGTCAACGAAGACGAGATGGACGACCAAGACCGCGACCTCTTCTGGGAGGTCTTTCAGGTGCCGCTGTTTGAGCAGTACCTGGGTTTCGACGGCCAGGTGGTCGCTTGGGAGTGCGAGGCGCACGAGGGGCTCCATGTCGAGGAAACCAACGCCGTGATCGAGCAGTCGCCGGAACCGGAAGGCGAGCTCGTATTGACTTCCTTGACCGATTTGCGTCGCCCCGCGCTGAGGGTCAGAACCGGGGTAGCCGGGCGGATCGAGCACTCCGTGTGCGAATGCGGCCGGAAGGAACCGCGTCTGACCGGCTTGTGCCGCGTGGCCCGGCGACTTTCCCAGGCGACCTGTGCGGCCGACTGAACCCCGGCCCACGGTCTTTGCGTGAGCGAAGCGAAATTAACCCCTTTGTTTTTTTCGGGTTAACGGGCTTGACACGGACCTGGAGAAGTTGCTACCGTTTGAGTTTCGCCGATTCTGGTCCTCGGAAGCGAGGGTAGCGCGGCAAAGACCGTGTCCCCCGCAAGGGCCCGCTACGAGGAGATTCATGAAGCAGCAGTACTTTATTCTTGTGCTCGCGCATTCCCTCCATGGCAGGCTGCGGCGCGTGCACATCCCGCAACACGTCGTTTACGTAGTTCTGGCACTGGCGGTTCTCGGATGCTTCTCGGTGTTCGGGTTTGTGTCGAGCTACGCCCGGATGGCGTGGAAGGTCGCCCACTATAACTCGCTCCAGAAAGAAGCCGACGGTCTTCGCGCCCGTTACAAGAACCTTCAGAAAGTGGTCAACCAGACTAACGAGCAACTGGCCACCCTGCAACTGTTCGCCAACGAAGTATCGGTCGCTTACGGTATCAAGCAAAAGCTGGAGGGTCCCCCGGACATCTCCATGGAAGGCCGTCTGGTGCCCACCTTCACCGAAACGCTGGAGGAGTACAATTTTCTGCGTTCCTCGAACTTTTCGAAGTTCGACCGCAGTTTCGCCAAGCTGTTCCATGCCAACGTGAAGCCGAGCATCTGGCCCGTGAACGGGCGGCTGCTGGGGCATTTCGGACAGCGCACCGACCCGTTTTCGGGCGAAGGCGCGCTGCACACGGGGGTGGACATCTCCGCGCCGACTGGAACCGTGGTGCGGGCCACCGCCGACGGCATAGTCTCTTTTGCCGACCGCAGCGGAGGTTATGGACGCCTGGTTGTCATCAACCACGGAAACGGCCTGGAAACCTACTACGCGCATCTGTCCCGCTTCTCGGTGATCACCGGCCAGGAAATCCGCCGAGGAGAGGCGGTAGGAGAGGTGGGCACTTCGGGGCGCTCCACCGCGCCGCATCTGCATTACGAGGTGCGGGTAGGCCACACACCGGTGAATCCGTACCGCTTCCTGGCCAAGGCGCCGATTACCCAGACCGCCCATAAAGATTTGCCTTTTTAGCAACCGTTTCCTTTACAATGCATCCAGAGAGGGGTGTGCATCGTGCATCCTCGGGTGGTGCGGCTCGGCTTGGCCGCCATTGGAGCTGTCTTGCTGACTTCCGCTTATCAGCGCACGCAGTCGCCTGGCGTCATGACCCTTGCGGCACAACACTTTCTGGACTCGCTCACGCCCGAACAGAAGGCCCAGGCCACGTTCCGTTTCGCGGATGAGGAACGGCTGAACTGGCACTTCATCCCGCGCCCGCGCAAGGGGTTGCCATTGCGACAGATGACGCCTCCGCAGAAGCTGCTGGCCCACGCCTTGCTGAGCGCCGGCCTGAGCCAGCGGGGATATATCAAGGCCACGACGATCATGAGTCTGGAGGATGTGCTGCGCGTTCTTGAAAACGACAGTGGCGAGCGCCGCAATCCGGAGGGCTACTACTTCAGCATCTTTGGTGAACCCTCGGAACGGGGCACATGGGGCTACCGCGTCGAAGGTCACCACGTCAGCCAGAACTTCACCGTGGTCAATGGCAGGGTCCACGGCGCTCCGAGCTTTTTCGGCGCAAACCCGGCCGAGGTCCGGGAAGGACCGCGCAGAGGGCTGCGTATCCTGGCCGCGGAGGAAGACCTGGCGCGCGAAGTGCTCGGTTCGCTCAACGGGGAGCAGAAGCGGGTCGCGATCGTCAGCGAGAAGGCTTATCCCGATATTCTGACTTCCGCCTCCCGCAAGGCCGCGCTGGAGGGCCAGCCGTCCGGACTTTCCGCAGCGAAGATGAGCCCCAGGCAGTATGAGCGCCTGCTCGCGCTGCTCGAAGAATATGCGCGCAACCTGCCCGGCGACATGGCCGAGGAGCGCGAGGAACGGATCCGAAAGGCCGGACGGAATCTCTATTTCGCCTGGGCGGGAAGCGAGCAGCGGGGCGGGCCGCACTACTACCGCATCCAGGCTCCGGAGTTCCTGGTCGAATACGACGATACCCAGAACGGCGCCAACCACATCCACTCGGTGTGGCGCGACTTCACCGGGGACTTCGGCGAGGACCTGCTCAAGGCGCACTATGCGATGAGCCACCGGTAGAGGCCCAATCCTCCAGGCCGCCGGGGCGCCCTCTCCTTGTCTTACAATCCAAGACTGGCATGCTGCTCGCCACGGTCGTAGAGACATCCCGGCGCATCGCGGAGACCACCCGGCGGCTCGAGAAAATCGATTTGCTGGCCGCGCTTCTGAGACAGCTTGAGCCCGAGGAGGCCGGGATTGTGGTCACGTACCTGTCGGGGCGCATCCCCCAGGATCGGATCGGCGTCGGATACGCAGCTCTGAAGGACGCCGCAGCGCCTCCGGCCGCCACTGCCGCGCTCGAGGTCCGCGATGTGGACCGTGCCCTGGAATCACTCGCGGCCACACAGGGCCCGGGTTCGGAGCGCAAGAGGCGGGAGTTGCTGAGGGCATTGCTCGCCCGGGCAACAGCGGCCGAACAACGCTTCCTGATGGCGCTGTTGCTGGGAGAACTCCGGCAGGGCGCTCTTGAAGGGGTGATGTTGGAAGCGCTCGCCAAGGCCACCGGCATCGGTGCGGACCAAATCCGGCGGGCCGTCATGATGGCGGGGAATCTGGGACAGGTCGCCCGGTCAGCACTCGAATCCGGCGCCGGGGGCCTCAACCAATACCACGTCCAACTCTTCAGGCCGGTCCAGCCGATGCTGGCCCACACCGCGGACGATGTCGCCGGCGCTCTCAGCGACCTCGGAGAAGCCGCCCTGGAATATAAGTTCGATGGCGCGCGCGTGCAAGCCCACCGGTCAGGCGGCGAAGTCCGCATCTTCTCCCGCGGGCTGAACGACGTGACCCGCGCGGTGCCGGAGATCGTGGAGGCAGTGCGGGCGCTGCCGGCCAAGGAGCTGATTCTGGACGGTGAAGCGCTCAGCCTGACGCCGGAAGGGCGCCCGCAACCGTTTCAGGTGACGATGCGGAGGTTCGGCCGCAAGCTCGATGTGGACCGCATGCGTGCGGAATTTCCGCTCACGCCGTTCTGGTTTGACCTGCTGTATCTGAACGGACAATCGCTGATGGACGAACCGCAGAAGCGCCGCTTCGCGGCCCTCGAGGACTTATCGCCGCCCGATACCCTGGTGCCGCACCTGGCAACGGCGAGTGTGGAATCCGCCGGGGAGTTTCTGCGGGAAGCGCTCGCCCGCGGGCACGAAGGCATCATGGCAAAGGCGGTGGACGCGGTTTACGCGGCGGGGACTCGCGGGCAGAGCTGGCTCAAGATCAAGCAAGCCCGCACGCTGGACCTGGTGATCCTGGCGGCGGAATGGGGAAGCGGAAGGCGCAGGGGCCTGTTGAGCAACCTCCACCTGGGGGCCCGTGACGCCGAGAAAGGAGGCTTCGTCATGCTCGGAAAGACCTTCAAGGGTCTGACCGACGAGATGCTGGCCTGGCAGACGGAGCAACTCCTCAGGCTGGAGACGGCCCGCGACAGCTACACGGTCTACGTCGAGCCGAAACTGGTGGCGGAGATCGCCTTCAACGAAATCCAGGTCAGTCCCAGATACCCGAGCGGTCTCGCGCTGCGTTTCGCCCGCGTCAAGCGTTACCGGCCTGACAAGTCCGCCGCTGACGCCGACACCTTTCAGACCGTCCAGAGAATGGCTGCGGGTTGAGCCGCGCGCCTCATGCTGCGCGCCGCCGCGTGAATCAATTCGGCGACGAAGGACTTCCTCACGAATCGCAGTCTATCACGCTGGCCGCGTCTGCTAGACTTGTCGGCAGAGAGGGCAAGACCGATGGCTCAACGAGTGGCTATTCTGGGTGGCGGTGTCGGGGGACTCAGCGCCGCGCAGGAACTCGCCGAGCGCGGCTTCCGCGTGGCGGTTTACGAAAAGCAGAGCGTCGCCGGAGGCAAAGCCCGCAGCATCTCCGTACCCAACACGGGCACCGAAGGACGCAAGGATCTGCCCGGCGAACACGGTTTTCGCTTCTTCCCCGGCTTCTATAGACACATCATCGACACGATGAAGCGAATCCCTTATGGGACCAATTCGAACGGGGTGTTCGACAACCTGGCCGAGGCCACCCGGACGCAGATCGCCAGAGCCGGGAAACCGTCCATCGTGCTCCCGGCACGTCTTCCCCAAAACCCTGACGATTGGGTGGCTGCCTTCCGGGCCTTCTTCGCTTCTTGCGGCTCGGGTGTTCCGGAGCAGGAGATCCTGTTCTTCATCGACCGGCTGCTGGTGCTGCTCACCAGTTGCGAGGAGCGCCGCCTGGCCGAGTACGAGAACATTCCCTGGTGGACGTTCATTGATGCCGCGAACAAGTCCGTCGCTTACCAGCGCATTCTGGCCCAAGGACAAACCCGCTCGTTGGTCGCCATGCGGGCTGAAGTGTCCAGCACCCGGACGGTGGGCTACATCCTGCTACAGTTCTATTTCGGGGCGTTTGCCAGCGCCAGCGGTTTCGACCGGCTGCTGAGGGGACCCACCAGCGACGTCTGGATCGATCCTTGGACGGAGCACTTGAAACGGCTGGGCATCGAACTGCATCTGAACACGCCGGCACAGAAACTGCACGTGGCCGGCGGCCGAATCGCGAAGGTCACCGCCGGCGGGGCGGATGTCGAGGCGGACTATTATGTGTCGGCTTTGCCCGTTGAGGTCATGGCACAGCTTGTCACCGGCGAGGTGAAGCAGGCCGCGCCCTCGCTGGCCAACTTGGGGGCTCTCCGGACAGCGTGGATGAACGGCATCCAGTTCTACCTCCGGCGCGACGTGCCCGTGGTTCACGGACACACGCTCTACGCGGACTCTCCGTGGGCGTTGACCTCGATTTCGCAAAAGCAGTTTTGGGACCGGTTCGACCTAACGGCGTACGGCGACGGGCGCGTGGCGGGAATTCTTTCGGTGGACATATCGGATTGGGAGTCGCCCGGAGTGCTTTACGGAAAACCCGCGGCCGCGTGTACCGCCGGCCAGATCGCCCAAGAGACCTGGGAACAACTCAAACAGCATCTGAACGTGGGAGGCGCGCGGGAACTCGATGACGCGGACCTGCTGTCGTGGTTTCTGGACCCGGACATCCGGTTCCCAAACCCCGGCACGGCGACCAACGCGGAGCCGCTGCTCATCAACACGGCAGGGTCGCTCAAACACCGGCCCGAGGCGCGCACCGAAGCCGGCAATCTGTTTCTGGCCGCCGACTACGTGCGCACCTACACCGACATCGCTTGCATGGAAGCGGCCAACGAGGCCGCCCGGCGCGCGGTAAACGCGATTCTGGACGCAGCCGGCTCACCGGCGAAGCGCTGCACGCTCTGGCCGCTGGAAGAACCTGAGGCATTCCAGCCCGTGAAAAAGCTTGACCGGTTGCGCTTTTCGCTCGGCTTGCCGCACGGCAAACTGGCCTAGGCTGTGATCGCCTGGAGCGCCTGCCACTTGGCGTCGTCCATTCCGCGGTCTGAGAAGACGGAGATTCCGCCAGCGCCGGCCTCCAGCGCCGCCTTCACGGTCCGTACAAAAGTGGGCTCGTCCATGCCGTGCACGAACACCCCGCTGTAGATCGGCTTCCTCACCGTTGAGACACCCTCCCGGGTCTGTTCGCCCACCCATTCCGGGCCCTCTTCATAAAAGGTGTGGTAGAGCATGGGCAGGAAGGCATCCAGACGCCAGCGGCCCCAGTCCTGCATGACGTGGGTGCGCGCGATGCCCGGTCCGGGGAACACCGCCGCGGTGATCGCCTTCTTCTTCGCCCGCGCCGCGGGCACAAGGTAATCGTTCACCAGTCCGGTAACCATATCGAGCCGGAACTGAAACCACCGTTCCGCCAGTTTGGCCTCCCGGATGTCAACCGGATCCACACCATACTTCTTCTTGAACTGCGCGCGCTCGTACTCGGAGTACCCGTAGTCGTAGGCGGGATACACGCGGTCCTGCACAATGTGGTATTTCTGCCAGAGTCCCCGCGGGAGGATCGCGTCCGGGTGGCGAATGTAGTCCAGGTGCACGCCGGCAAGCTCCGGGATGGCGGCCAGCTCTTTCACCGTACCCTGAACCCACTCGCGCACCTCGGGACGTCCCGGATCGAGGAATCGGTAGTACGGGACGTAGGCCGGCTTGTCCACCGCCGATTCGCCCTTGGCGTTGACGTTGTACCAATCCGGATGTTTCTTCATGATTTCCGGGTTCATACACGGCATACACCACATCCACGCGTGAACTTCCAGGCCCGCGCCGCGAGCCAGTGGCAGCAGGGCGCCCAGCCAGTTGGTTTTCGTTGGAAGCCGCGTGCTCTCGAAGTAAGCCTCCCTGCCGGCGTACACCTCGGGCAGGATCGCCCGGACTCCCGACTCTCGCATTCGCGCGAAACTGTGCTTCCATTCGTCGGCCGATCTGCGGGTATCGGTGGGAATCCAGACCCAGTTCCTGATGGGATGTTTTGCCGGCGTCGCGCCGGCTGAGGATGGAAAAGCGCCGCCCGCCAGGGCCGCGCCGGTCTTGAGGAAGGCTCGCCTGTCAATCGCCATAGAGCCCATCTTCGCATGGGCGCCCAAGGTCAAATTGGGATGAGCCGATTGCCGTCGCTTTTGCGCGTTACCTGGGTAAGAGGGCTAAGCGGTTACCGCTCCCCGGTTGCCGGGCGCGCTGATCGCCGAAGCCACGAAGGTGGAATTCAGTTCTGTCGAGGGCGCCAAGGCCGTATTCGAGGCCCCAACCGGCAATTCGGAGGACGGTTGGACAGTTGGCGCCCCCGCTCCACCTCACCTGCCGGATTACTCGCGCCTCACGCAAACGCCGTTTTGATAGACTAACAATTTAGGGCGGCGTAGCTCAGTTGGTTAGAGCGAGGGTCTCATAATCCCTAGGTCCGCAGTTCGAGTCTGCGCGCCGCCACCAGGCCCCACGCCGATTTCAAGGCGGAATCCTCCTTGCCTCTGCTGACAGCGGCGGTACAATACGGCATGATAGCTGTTGGTTACACCCATGACAGAACGGCACGGAAGGGAGATTTTACATGTCCGAGACGATCCAGCACCTGCCTCTGATCGGTGAGGAAGCACCTCCGTTCGAGGCGGAAACCACCCAGGGCCACATCAGGTTCCCCGACGACTACCGCGGCAAATGGGTGATCCTGTTCAGCCACCCGGCGGATTTCACGCCGGTCTGCACCACGGAATTCATGACCTTCGCCGCCATGCAGCCGGAGTTTCGCGAACTGGGCTGCGAACTGGTGGGCCTGTCCATCGACAGCACCTTCAGCCACATTGCCTGGCTGCGGACGATCCAGGAGAAGATCGAGTTTCGCGGAATGAAGGGTGTCGAAGTGACCTTCCCCGTGATCTCCGACCTGACCATGGAAGTGTCCCGGAAATACGGCATGCTGCAACCCGCGGCCAGCAACACGCAGGCGGTTCGCGCCGTATTCATTATTGATCCGCAAGGGAAGGTCCGGGCGCTGCTGTACTACCCGCTCAGCAATGGGCGCAACCTGCAGGAAATCAAGCGGCTGTTGATTGCCCTTCAGACGACGGACAAGCACCAGGTGGCGACCCCGGCAAACTGGACGCCGGGAGAAGAGGTGATCGTTCCGCCGCCGGGCTCGTGCGGAGCCGCCAAGGCACGAATGGAGGCCAAGGACGAGACCGTGCGATGCGTCGACTGGTTTCTATGCTTCAAGAAGCTGCCCGAATAGCGGACTGGACGCGCTGAATCGAACTTGCCTGGCTTTCTCGCGGACTGCTACCGTAGAAGCAGAGCCGGTTCCGGAAGGAGTGAAGTGCCAAGTCGTATTTGCCGGCGTCACGGACGAGATAACCCCTGTACGTGCGCCATGGGCAATTTGTATCGTTTCGTCGAGCCTGTCGTGCTTCTGTTGCTGAAAAAGAAGGGTCGTTCCTATGGATACGACCTGGCCGGCGAACTGGAAAACTACGCGCTTACCGACGCGGAAATCGAGCGCGGTGCGCTCTACCGCACGCTCCAGCGGCTCGAAATGAATGGCCATATCGTATCGGAGTGGGAGCGGGAGCAGGACGGACGTCAGCGGCGGATCTGCCGGCTCACGCCGAAGGGCGAACGGCATCTTGCCGAATGGGTGATCGTCCTGGAACACGTCTCCAAGTCTATGGACCGGTTCGTGCGAACCGCCCGGCGTCTGGAAGAGCTCAGCCCGGCAGGGCAACCTCCCGGCAGCCGGGTCAGGACAGGAGCTTCCTGACGGTATCGAGCAGGTCCTGCTTGTGGAACGGCTTCTGAAGAACGGCGTGGGCGCCTAGCATGCCCGCGATCTTCAGGTACTTCCCCCGCGCGGCCCCGGAGATGGCGATGGTCTTCAAACGAGGATAGTTGTGCATCAGTGTGGTGATGGTCTGGACCCCCTCCTGCTCGGGCATAATCAGGTCCGTGATGAGCAGATCCGCCGGTTCCTCGGTGAAGCGGGCAACAGCCTGCTTCCCGTCCGATGCTTCCAACACCCGGTAGCCCGCTGTCGAAAGGATGCTCGAAAGTAATCTGAGAACGTCGGGGTCGTCGTCGACGACCAGGATGGACTTGGGCGCGTTTCTAGGCATGGCGATTCTTAATCTCAGGCCGCTCACACGGGCAAACATACTAGTACTACTATGATTCTTAATGGATAGCAAGTACTATTACTATAGGTATATATCTGAGGCGCCCTCGCGGTTTGCCATAATGCAGTCATGCCCATAACCAGACGCAGTTGGGCCGAACCCTTCAAGATCAAGGTGGTCGAGCCGGTGAAGATGACCACGCCGACGCAGCGCCAGGCGGCGATCCGCGAAGCCGGGTACAACACATTTCTGCTTCGCTCCGAGGATGTCTACATTGACCTGCTGACCGATTCGGGCACCTCCGCCATGAGCGACTGGCAGTGGGCGGGGATGATGCTCGGGGACGAGGCTTACGCAGGCAGCCGCAATTTCTATCATCTCGAGGAGGCGGTTCAGAAGCACTACGGCTACAGGTACGTGATCCCGACCCACCAGGGCAGAGGCGCCGAGCACATCATCTCGCGGGTCCTGATCAAACCGGGGGACGTGATTCCCGGCAACATGTACTTCACCACCACCCGCCTGCATCAGGAGCTGGCCGGCGGACGTTTCGTAGACGTGATCATCCCCGAGGCGCACGACCCGGCCAGCGAGCACCCTTTCAAGGGAAACGTCGACCTCGACAAGCTCGAGTCCGTGATCCGGGAGTACGGCCCCGGGCGCATCCCCTACGTGGCGATGGCGACGAGCGTGAATATGGCCGGGGGGCAGCCGATATCGCTCGCAAATCTGCGGGCGTTGCGCGAGCTGACGGCGCGCTATGGCATTCGCGTCATTCACGACGCGACCCGGGTGGCCGAGAACGCCTACTTTATCCAGCAGCGCGAGCCCGGCCAGCAGAACCGCCCGATTGCGGACATCGTCAGGGAGATCTGCTCGCTTACCGACGGCTGCACGATGAGCGCCAAGAAGGACGCGCTGGTAAATATCGGCGGCTTTTTGGCCGTCAACGACGAGGAGATCTACAACGAAGCTCGCAACCTGGTGGTGGTCTACGAGGGCCTGCACACTTACGGCGGCATGGCGGGGCGCGACATGGAGGCGGTCGCCCGCGGAATTGAAGAATCTCTGCACGACGACCACATCCGCGCCCGGGTGGGCCAGGTTCTCTACCTGGGCGAAAAGATCCGCGGCTACGGCGTGCCGATTGTGCTGCCGGTGGGCGGGCACGGAGTGTTCCTGGACGCCAAGGGCATTCTCCCGCACGTGCCGCAGGCGGAGTACCCGGCTCAGGCGCTGGCCGCGGCTCTTTATCTCGATTCCGGAGTCCGGGCGATGGAGCGCGGCGCCGTGTCCGCCGGCCGGAACCGGGAAACCGGTGAAGAGATCCGGCCGAGACTCGAGCTTGTCCGTCTGACCATCCCGCGGCGCGTGTACACGCAGGCTCACATGGACGTGGTGGCCGAGTCCGTGGCGGCGGTTTTCGAGGAGCGCGACAAATTGCGGGGCCTGCGCATGGTCTACGAGCCGAAATACCTGCGCTTTTTCCAGGCCCGTTTCGAGCCGCTGGAGTGAAGGGCTGCCGCTCGCGGTTCCAGCGCCTTCACCGCCGCGTCTCGGCCTCGATGGCCTCCAGTTCCCTGCCCGCTTCAACCCACTTGCCTTGGCCCATCAGCTCCCGGTAGCGCCGAAGGTGGTCGCGGATGCTCTCGATGCGGCGGTCGCCGGGTGGCGGAGCCATGGCAGGCTGGCCGGCTGCGGTCGGCGACGCCTGGTTCGCGGCCTGCTCAACGGCCGCTCTCGAAGCTCCCCCGAGTTGGGCGACAGCCTGTTCGTAAGTGTCCGTGTAAATGAGCGTGTTCCCCATGGCCACCACCACCTTCTTCAACTGAGGCATGCGCGCTTCGGTGGCCTGAATGTAGATCGGTTCCACGTACAGAAAGGTGTCCTCGACGGGCAGGACCAGCATCTGCCCCCGCAGGACCTGGGAACCCTGCTGGTTCCAAAGGGTGAGGTCTTTGGAGATGTTCTGGTCCTGGTTCACCCGCGCGGCAATCTGCATGGGACCGAAAATCAGTTCCTGCTTGGAGAGTTGCACGACGTAGAGCTCACCCAGATTTTCCCCGTCGCACCGGGCCAGCATGAGGCCGATCAGGTTGTCCTTCGACCGGGGCGTGAAAGGCATCAGTAGCAGGAACTCCGGCGTATCCTGGCCGGGGAGCGTCGCCACGACGTAGGTGGGCGTCATGGGTTCGGGACGCCCGGTTTGGGAGGAAGCCGAGCGAGCCAGGTCCCACAGGTCTTCCTTGTTGTAAAAGGCCTGCGGATCCAGCATGTGGTAGGTGCGGTAGATCTCCGCCTGTACCCGGAACAGCGTCTCCGGATAGCGGGCGTGGGCCCGGACGCTCGGGGGCATCTCCGAAGCCGGATGGAAGAGCTTCGGGAACAAGCTGCTGTAGGCGCGAATGATCGGGTCGGAAGGCTCGAAGATGTAGAGCCGCGTCTCGCCGTCATACGCGTCTACGGTGGCTTTGACGGAGTTGCGGATGTAGTTGACCTGGCCGAGACCGCGCACGCCGACGCTGCGCGCGTAGGGGTGGGCATCGGAACTGGTGTAGCCATCCACCATCCAGACCAGGCGTCCATCGCCGGTGACGACCAGATACGGGTCGGCGTCCCAGGTGATGAATGAAGCCAGCGCCTCCAGACGGTCGGAAACTGTGCGGCGGATCATCATGCGGCTCTCGCCGGTGAGGTAGCCGGTGAGCAGGATGTTGGGGTCGGTCCGGCTGATGGCTGCCGCCAGGCGGATGAGAAACGAAGACACAGGGATGCCGCCCTTGCCTTCATACCGGGAATGCACATTGTCGGAGCCGGAAGGGTAGTTGAACTCCTCCTGGGCGGTGCGGACGAAGACCGGTTCATGCACCACCTCGCCGTAGTAGATCTCCGGGCGCGTCAGCTTCAAACTGGCGGTCTTCACCTCCGGGGGCGCGTTCTCGATCAGCAACATCGGCAGGCCGTCGGGCGTAATCTTGGCGACCTCGGCCATGACCAGCCCGTAGCCGTGCGTGTAGATGAAGTGGGAGTTGATCCAGCCGCGGGCGTCGGGGAGCTGGCGGATATCCAGTTCGCGAGGGGAGAGCAGCACCTGGCGGTACTGTCCGTTGATGGTATAGCGGTCGACGTCGCTGTCGTGGAAGACGTAGTAGGGCCGGAGGGCCTGGATCTGGGTGATGGTGTCGTGGAAGGCGCGCCAGTCCCACAAGCGTACGTTATCCAGCAGGTTCTTGTGCTTGGCGGGATCGATCTGGCTTTCCAACCGCGCCTTGGTTTCCACCTCGCGCACGTGCTTTTCCAGGCGGAACGCGTTGCGCGTGGCGCTGATATGGGTCTGGATATACGGGCGCTCCAGGGAGATTTCGTTGGGCCGCACGTACAGGGCGGCCACGGCGCGGGGGACGGCGAACTGGACGATGAGAGCCAGCACCACCACGGAGCCGGCCATGATCCAGCGCCGGATCCACACCAGCGCGGCTCCGGCTGCGCAGGCAAGCACCACGAGCCATTGCATGGGCAGACCGATGTATTCGTCCACATAGTCGATGCCGACCATGAAGCCGTGCTCATTCCAGACCATTTCGTAACGTCCCAGGAAGAAGCGGACCGCCATGGCGAGCAGGAAGATGCAGGCCGCCCCGCGAAGGAACATCGATTCCAGACCGCCCTCCAGGCGGAACATAGCAGGATCGAACTCGGAGGCTTCGCGGAATTCGCCGATGCGATGCCGCACCTGCCAGAAACGCGCGCTCATCCAGTACACCAGTGCGCCGGCGATGGTGAGGGCCAGCACGAATCGCCGCAGCAGAGAATAGAAAGGCAGGTCGAACAGGTAGAAACCGAGCGGCCGGCCAAAAACCGCGTCACGCCAGGCGCCGGGATCCGGGCCGGCGCCGCGCGCGCCTGCCCAGCGCACAATTGTCCAGGCGTCGATCGTCGCCGCCGCGATCAGGAGGGCGAGCAGGAGCAGCACCAGGCTCGAAATCAGAGAGTAGACGCCGTGCCCGCTCAATCCTGTGCCGGCAAACTTCAGGCCGCGGGCGTGCGCCCCCCACAAGACGGCGAAGCCCAGCAGTGTCGCCGCCGTCAGTGGCAACAAGCTATAGGCCAGCATCGAGAGCCAGGTATCCAACTGGCCCAGCTCCTTCCACCACTGGTACTCGATGACATAGGAGGCGATCGAACGCGCCCCCAGAAACAAGGCCAGGAGCGCAACGATGAGGACTACCCTTCCGCGGCGGCTCTTGCCGGGCGCGGCGGGACGGGGGATCTGATAGTAACCCATAGGGACTCGTCCTTCCTGCTCTGCCGGCCGGTTACGGTCCGGCGATCCAGTCAGCTTGCCTCCCGCCGCCAGACGATCCGGCCTCCCACGATGGTGGCGACCGGCCCGCCTCGGAACTTCTTCCCATGGTACGGCGAGTTGTTACTTTTTGAAAAAGAGTGGTTCACGTCGTAGGTCCACTCGAGCTCGGGAGCGAAGAGAGTGACGTCGGCCGGCGCTCCAACGGCCAGAGTTCCGCGGTTGAGGTGCAGCACTCGCGCCGGTCCGGTGGTAAACAGCTCGACCAGCCGCATCAGGCCGATCTTGCCGCTATGGTACAAGACCTCAAGAGCCACGCCCAAGGCCGTCTCCAGCCCGATGACGCCAAACGGGCACTTCTCGAACTCCTGCATCTTCTCGCTGCCCGGGTGGGGGGCATGGTCGGTGGCGATGACGTCGACGATTCCCGACGCCACGCCTTCGACCAGGGCGGCGCGGTCGGAATCCGAGCGCAGCGGCGGCTTCATCTTGAAGTTGCTGTCGTAGCCGGTCAGTTCGCGGTCGGTGAGCGAGAGGTGATGCGGGGTCGCCTCGCAGGTGACCTGCAAACCTTGCCGCTTCGCATCCGCCACCATGCGCAAGGCGGCGCGCGTCGAGATGTGGGCCACGTGGAAACGCACGCCGGTGGCCTCGGCCAGCAGAATGTCGCGCGCCACCATCACGTCCTCGGCCGTGGAGGGAATGCCCCGCAGGCCCAGGCGCGTCGAGTAGGGGCCTTCGTGCATGTCGCCGCCGGCGCTCAACGTCAGATCCTCGCAGTGGTCGATGACGGGCAGGTCGAAGGAGCGCGCAAATTCCATGGCGCGCCGCATGACACGCGAATTCATCACCGGCGAACCATCGTCGGAGATGGCCACGATGCCGGCATTCTTCATCGACCCGATGGCCGCCAGCTCGGCGCCCTGGCTGCCCTTGGTGATGGCCCCGATGGGCAGCACGTTGGTCAGGGCGAACTTGCGGGCGCGGTCGATGATGTAGCTGGTCACGGTGGCGCTGTCATTGACCGGCGCGGTGTTGGGCATCGCGCAGATGGTGGTGAACCCGCCGGCGGCGGCGGCCCGCGAGCCGGTTTCGATGGTCTCGGCGTGCTCGAGGCCCGGCTCGCGCAGATGCACGTGCATGTCGATAAACCCCGGCGCCACCACCACCCCCGACGCGTCCAGAATCTCGGCGGCCATGGACGACAGATCGGGACCGACCGCCGCAATGCGCTCGTTCTCAATGATCACGTCGGCGATCCGGTCCGAGCCGGACGCCGGGTCGATAACCCGCCCGTTCTTAATCAGCAGTTGCGACATGGTGCCCCACGATTCTCTCGAGAACGGCCATGCGAACAGCGACGCCGTTCTCCACCTGGTTCAGGATGACCGAGCGCTGGAAATCGGCCACCTCGGATGCCAGCTCGCGGCCCCGGTTGATGGGGCCGGGATGCATCACGATGGCGTCCGGCTTGGCCAGCGCCAGGTGATCGAGCCGTAATCCGTAAAACTGGAAGTACTCGCCGGCCGGGAACGCCGCCTCGTGCTGGCGTTCCAACTGGACGCGCAACATCATGATCACGTCGGCGTTGCGGATGGCGCTGCGGATGTCGTTGGTCAGGGTGACGCCGGGGGCGAGGCTGGCCAGGTCCGGCGGCAGCAGCGAAGCCGGACCGCAAAGCACGATGTCGACGCCGAACTTCGACAGCAGGAACACGTTCGAGCGCGCCACACGGCTGTGCGCGATGTCCCCGATAATGGCCACCCGCAGCCCTTCCAGTCTCGCCCGCTGGTCGAGGATGGTGCGCGCGTCCAGCAGGGCTTGCGTGGGATGCTCGTGCGTGCCGTCGCCGGCATTGATGATGGGTATCGCCAGGTGGCGCGCCAGAGCGTGCGGGGCTCCGGACGCCGAATGGCGCATCACGATGGCGTCAGGCCGCATGGCCGCCAGGGTGTTCACCGTGTCGACCAGCGACTCGCCTTTCGACACGCTCGATCCGGAAGCCGTGATGGACACCGCGTCGGCGCCCAGGCGTTTGGCGGCGATCTCGAAGCTGGTGCGGGTACGCGTCGAGGCCTCGAAGAACAGGTTCACGATGAGCCTTCCGCGCAGGCTGTCCAGTTTCTTGAACGAGTGATTCTGTAAAGGTTGAAAATCCTTGGCGCGCGCCAGGATGGCCTCGATCTCCGTGCGATCGAGTTCTTCGATGCCGAGCAATCCTCGGGGCATGGCTTGTCCCATTCCGGGACCTTCAAGAGGCTCCGCCGGCTTCCACCTTCTCCACCAGCAGGACCTTCTCGGTCCCGTCGATTTCCTGGAATTTCACTTCGACGATCTCATTATCGGCGGTCTGCACCACGCGCCCCACAAAACGCGCCTCGATGGGCAGTTCCCGGTGTCCGCGGTCGATGAGCACCAGCAACTGCACGCGCGCCGGACGCCCATGATCGAACAGCGCGTCCAGGGCGGCGCGAACGGTGCGGCCCGTATACAGAACATCGTCCATCAGGATAATGTCTTTCCCTTGCACCGGGAACGGGATATCGGTGGAGTTGACGACCGGCTTCATGCCGACCGTGCTGAGATCATCGCGATACAGGTTGATATCGAGAACGCCGACCGGAATCTCGCGTTTTTCGAGGGCCCCGATCTTGCTTGCCAGCCGGTGAGCCATGGGCACGCCGCGTCTGCGGATGCCGATGAAGGCGAGCCGGTCGAGATCGCCGCTCTTTTCCAGGACTTCGTGCGCCAGCCGCACCATGGTGCGATCGATCTCCGAGGCGCTCATCAGTTGTGCTTTCTCGCGGATCAGGGGCATGGCAGGCCAAACGCTTCAGATTAGCACGAACCACGCGGCCGAAGAGCCAGGCTTTCGCAGGCGGCTTCAACGGCGCTGAGGGAGGGGCGCCGGAGGACCCGGACGCAGGGCCCCCGCGGGGCCCAGACCGCAGGGTCGGTTGGGCCGAACAGGGCAACCACCCGCGTTCCGGCGGCGGCCGCCAGATGCGAGATTCCCGAGTCGTTGCCGACATATAGACGGGCCCGGGCCAGCCAGCAGGCGAGCTCATAGAGGTTCTCGATGCGCACGGCTCCCGAAAGCTCTTCTTCCGGGCCTGCGCACCATTTCACCGGGAGACGGCGCTCCAAGCGGCGCGCCAGCTCGCGGAAATTCTCGATGGCCCAGTTCTTGCGCGGGCTGCCCGAGAACGGATGGATCACGATGAACCCTTCGTCCCTCCCAGCACACTCCAGGCGCGGAAGCGCGGGCAGGCTGCCGCCCACTTGCCGCATGTAGTAGTCGGCAGCGTGCAGAAGGGAGTGCTCCCGGGGAAGGGCCGGAAGAAAGCGAAAGGGCAATCCGGCGACCGCCCGGCGGAACTCGCAGCGGTTGGCGCCATACCAGGAGATGATTTCATCGAAGTTTGCCAGAACCGAAGCCAGCGGTGGGGGGACCTCGATTTCGGGCAGACCGATCCAATCAATCCCGGTGGCGGGGAGGGCCACAACCCGGTCGGCGAACCGGACCAGGGGCACATTCTGCGAAGCACACCAGACTTCCAGGTAATCCGCGCCCTGGCGGAGGAACTGGAGGGCCGGGAGCGAAACCACCAGGTCGCCGATCGCCCCCGGGCGGATCGCGAGGCGGCGGATCAACGCCGGAGAAAGAATCCCGCCGGCAGGATCTTCGAGAGGTCGTTATAAAGCACGAACACCACGACCATCATCAGGAACACAAACCCCAACTTGAAAACGGCTTCCTTAACGGGCAGGCTCAGGTCGCGGCGCATCAGCATCTCGACCACCAGCAGCAGGATCACCCCGCCGTCCAGAATGGGAATGGGCAGCAGGTTGAAAATGGCCAGGTTCAGACTGACCATGGTCATGAGGTGAATGAAAGCGACCGGGCCCTCCCGCGCCGCGTCACCGGAGAGCTGAGCAATACGGATGGGGCCTTCCAGATTCTTCGGCGACATCCGCCGCTCGATGATGCCGCGCAGAAACTGGAAAATCAGGGCGGCGCCCTTCACGTTCTGGTTGACCGACTCGCGCAGGGCGTCGGGGAGCGAGAGCTGGGTGGTGATGATCTCGAAGTGCACCTCCGGCAATAGGCCGATCATCCAGCGTTCGGGTCCGTCAATGGCTTCCAGCACCGGCTGGACCACCACCTTCTGAATCCGCCCCTCGCGCTGGAACTCGATTTCGATCGGTTTACCGGCGCTGCCCTCGATCACCTTGTGGAAGCGGCTGCCGGAGTGAATCGGCTCGCCGTCGGCGCTAATCAGCAGGTCCCCTTTTTTCAAGCCGGCCTTCTCGGCGGGCATACCCGGCGTCACGCTGGCAATCTGAATCTGCACGCGTTCGGCCCATCCGGCCGTACCGATGCCGGTGCGCTCATCCAGCACGGGAGTCACCGTCACCTGCCGGCGGCGTCCGCCACGCTCCAGGGTGACCTGGATTGGCTTCTTGGCGCTGGCGACCTCTTTGAGGGTAATGTCTTCCCAGGTCGGGTTCCGCTGCCCGTCAATCATCACGATGCGATCGCCTTCCTGGACCCCCGCCCGGGCGGCGGGCGAACCGGGAACCACGTAGCCGATCACGCCGCGCTCGGGGGGCTCGGCGATCTTCTGATAGCGCACCATGAACAGCCCGGTCAGCAAGCCCACGGCGAGCACGATGTTCATGAACGGGCCCGCAAACGCAATGATGAGGCGCTGCCAGCGCGGCTTGGCGAGGAATCCGCGCGGGTCGGCCGCTTCCTCGTCAGTCGGCTGCTCGCCCACCATCTTTACGTAGCCGCCAAACGGTATCGCGGACAGCCGGTAATCGGTCTCCCCTTTGCGAAAGCCGAACAGGCGCGGTCCAAATCCAAAACTGAAAACCTCGACGCGGACGTCGAAGAAGCGTGCCGCCATGAAGTGCCCCAGTTCGTGGATCAGGATCATGACCCCGATCAGAACCAGCAGCCAAAGCACGTTTTGCAGAACGAGCATAGTTGTTCAGGTCCTCACGGACTGCGCCAGTGCGGACCGTCCGCCGGCGCGCCTTTCCACCAGTTGACGGGCCAAAGCGCGCGACTGGCTGTCGATATCGAGAATGTCCTCGACGCTGCGAGGCGCCCTGCCCGGAAAGCGGGCCAGGGTCTCTTCCACCACCGCCCACAGGTCGGGAAACGAGATCTGGCCTTGGAGAAAGGCTTCCACGGCAACCTCGTCGGCGGCGTTGAGAGTGCAGGTATGAGAGTCTCCGGCTTCCTGGCACCGGTAGGCCAGACGCAGCAGGGGAAACTTGTCGAAATCGGGCGGGGCAAACTCCCAAGTCCTGACCATCGACCAGTCCATTCGCGGGACCGGAGCTTGCTGGCGGTCCGGGTAGGTTAAGGCGTACTGGATCGGCATCCGCATGTCGGTGGCCGAGATTTGCGCCAGAATGCTGCCGTCCCGGTACTCGATCATCGCGTGCACGGAAGATTGGGGGTGGACCACGACTTCGATCTGGGATGGTTTGAGGTCAAACAGCCAGCAGGCTTCAATGACTTCGAAGCCCTTGTTCATGAGGGTAGCCGAATCGATGGTAATCCGGGAGCCCATCTTCCAGGTGGGATGATTCAGCGCCTGCGCAGGAGTCACCAGGGCGAGTTTCTCTTTGGGTGTGTTCCGAAACGGGCCCCCGGAAGCAGTCAGGATGAGGCGGATTACTTCTTTCCGCCCTCCGGCGCGGAGACACTGATGAGCGCCATTGTGTTCGCTGTCGATGGGGATCAGCTCGGCGCCCGAGTCCCGAACGGCGCGCATCACCACGCTTCCCCCCGACACCAGCACTTCCTTGTTCGCCAGGCCCACCCGTTTCCCCGCTTGCACGGCCCGATAGGTCGCCTCGAGGCCGGCCACCCCGACGATCGCTGAAATCAGGGTGTCCACTTCGGACGCTGTCGCCACCTCGACCAGCGCGTGGCTTCCTGCCCGGACGTCGGGCCACTCGGATGCCGGAAGCGGCGAACTGCGCAACCTTTCTATTAGACGGTCGCGCGCGCTTTCGGTTGCCAAAACAGCGACCCTGGGCCGAAACTCAAGGATTTGCGAGGCCAGAATCTCCGTGTTCCGAGCGGCCGCCAACCCATGGATACGGAAAGACTCACGGTTCTGCCGCACAACGTCCAGAGTGTTTGTGCCGATTGAGCCGGTGGAGCCTAGAACAGTGAGAGTCCTCATTCGCGGAGACGCCGCAACACCTTCGGGCAAGCGGTCCCGTTTATGCCATCAGCCATGATAGCACGTGTAAGTACCGAATCTCACTCTGGCTCTTGGCTCGCCCCTTCGTTGGCCGGACAACGCCCTTTCGGGCGCCGGGGAGGATTGCTTCAGGGGTCTTTTATTTAGAGGTTAGTCTCGCTTTGGTGGGAGTTGCCTCCCCGGCTTAATTCCAATAATAGAAGACTCGGAGTCAGAATGCAACAGTTTTTTGTATTTTTTTTTGAGATCGCCTCCAGGACACCTCCCTGCGGAGGCGGATTGCGTACCGCAGATCTCTGTAAGACACTGATAAAGCTAGGCTTACTGAAATTCATAGGCTGTTCGACGACATGCTATGGCGGGACACAGGAAACCCTCGCGCAGAACCGGGAGGCCTGCCATGCGACTCCCCGCCGCCTATTCGGCTCCCCATTCCCGCTCCAGAAGGCGCGAGTACTCCCCGGAGGCGTACAACTCGAAATGGAAGTTTTCAGGGCCAATCGCGGTGTAGGGGCTCAAGGACTGCCGGCAGGCAAAAAGATGGTCGGCGTACCGGTAGTAATGCCGTACGAAATCGTCGGTCAGAAAAGAGGGGGCCGGCGACTCGCGGAAAACGGCGTTGAGCCCAAGAGCGCGGGAGAAAATGGCGCGGAAATCATGCACGCCCCATTTCCGAAGCTTTGCCCGGACCTCTTCCGGAGGATGATCGATCAGCAGAGCGGCGAAGCTCTGCTCAGTCAGACCGGCTCCCTTGAGGGCCTCGATGCGGCTGACAAACTCCATGCATTGCCCCATCCACCGCGCCAGATCCTTACCGACGAAGAAAAGCATCCGGATCTCGCACATCCGGCCTTCCAGCAGTTTGCGGGTCAGTTCGTCTTCGGCGATGTCTTCACTGGGAAGCAGACCATAGAGCATCAGGCTGGCTTTGGAACTCTCCAGCAGCTTGCCGGGGGTTTGCTGATCGGCAAACGGATGTAGGATGAGCGGCGGCAATTCCCACCGCTGCGAGCCGAAGTCGGGCTTCCCACGGCGTCCGGCGGGCGGCACTTGTTCCATTGAGTCCACGATGACCTAATCGGCGGACTGGGGCGAAAAACTTAGGGCTACCGGCGCTTTTCCAAAGTCACCCTCACGGCCATCTCCTTGCCATCCCTGAGGATTTTAACCGTCACCGCATCTCCGGGCTTGTGGGCACGAAGGGCATAAGTAAAGTCGTACAGGTTGTCGACCGGCTTGCCGTCGAATTCCACCAGCACGTCACCGCCCTTCAGTCCCGCCTTGGCGGCCGGGGAGCCCTCGCTGACGTCGGCGAACTTCACACCCTTCGAGGTCTGGCCGAAGTCGGGCACGCTCCCGAAATAGGCTCCGTAACCGGAACCGGCGGCCGACCCGGCCATAGCCTGTGCGCCGGCAGGCGGTGCGACCCGCACAAACATTGGCCGCTGGCCCGACTCGATCAGCTTGCCGCCCACCTCCCCGATGAGGGATAGCAAGGTAGCTGTCTCCGGGGCGTCGATCTTGTCCCAGGTATCGCTAGGCTTGTGATAGTCCGAATGCAGTCCGGAAAAGAAAAACAGAACCGGAACCTGCTTGGTGGTGAACGAAGTGTGATCGCTCGAGCCGTACCCGGCGGCGTCGCTCAAATCGATCTTCAGCGGATACCGGGAGGCCACCTCCTCCAGGGTCGGTTTCAGGGTCGTGCCGCTGCCGGCGCCCCCCACGAAAACCCTGCCGTCCCGGATCCGGCCGATCATGTCCATATTGATCATCGCCACGGCCTTCTCCACGGGAAGGCTGGGATGGTTGACGTAGAAACTGGAGCCGAGCAGGCCCAGTTCCTCGCCGGCGAACGCCAGGAAGAGTATGCCGCGCCTGGGCTTGGGCTGGGAGCCGAACCAGCGGGCCAAGGCCAGGACGCCAGCTACGCCGGAAGCGTTGTCGTCGGCGCCCGGATGTACCGTGCCGGCTTGCGAAGGCGCCATTGAAAACTGCTCGCCCAGGCCCAAATGGTCGTAATGGGCGCCGATGACGATGTACTCGGCGGTCTCACCCGCCAGGTAGCCCGCCACGTTGTGCACGGTCTTCACCACCCGTTCCAGGTCAGCCGTGGCATGAATCTGAAAAGAGTCCGGAAAGGCAAACGATCGCGGGTGGAGGTCCTTGTCAATGCCGGCCTGGATATCCTCCAGACTTTTCCCGGCAAGTTGGAACCAGCGCTCGGCCGTTTCGGCTTTTACCTGGACAAAAGGGATCCCGGCGTCGGCCGGGCCAACCGTGCGGCCGAAGGATTCCAACTGGTCCGCATCGCCGCGATGGTTATAGCGGTCGCTCACCAGAATGACGGCGGCGGCGCCGTGGTTCTTCGCGTTGGTCGCCTTGCTGAAAAACTGGGCGTGCTCGGTGTACACCTTACCGGCGAAAACGCTCTTCTCGTCGAATTCCTGAGGCTCGTGCCGCAGCAGGAGCACAACCTTGCCTTTGACGTCGAGGCCGGCGTAGTCGTCGTAGCCATATTCCGGAGCCGTAATGCCGTATCCCACGAAGACCACCGGCCCGGCGAGTTTGCCGCTTGCTGAAAAGTTGAAGGGAAGGAAGTCCTCCTTCACCGCCAGCCTGGTCGCCTGCCCCCCCACCGAGTATTCAAAACGGTTACCGGCGCCGAGCCGGGCATTCGTGGTAACTGAGAAAGCTTGATAGTAGCTCTTCCCGTCCACGGGTTTGAGCCCCGCGGCGCGGAACTGCCGGGCAATGTACGCCGCGGCTTTTTCGAGTTCCGGACTCCCGGTGGCCCGACCCTTCAGTTCCGGTGACGCAAGGAACTTCACGTCTTCCAGGTACCGTTGCGGATCGATCGCCGGCTTGCTCGCCATCAGCAAGGCAGCCGGCAAAAAAACGGATAGCAGGGTTCGAGTCAGGCGGGACATTCGGTATTACCTTAATTCGCGGCCAGCGAGGGAAGTTTCACTTCGCAGCCGCAATCCTCTCCGGCGTTCTTCGCGGTCTTCTGGTATTCAATCTCGAAGTCGATGATCTGCCGCAAGTTCGGCCAATCCAACCGGCCCACCAGACGCCGGCCGTTCACGAACATGGTGGGCGTCGAGTTGACGTTGAGCTGGCGAGCCTCGGCCGCGTTCTTGTCGACCTCGGCTTCCGTGGCGCGGCCGTCGAGGCAGCGTCCGAGCTGGAACGAGTCGATCTCTTTCCCCTTGGCGAACTCCAGCACTTTGCGCTTCAAGTTCTCCGGTGTGATTTCCCCCTGGTGCTCGAAGATCCAGTCATGGTAGTCCCAGAAAGCGGCGGGGTTCTGGCGGAACACGCAGCGTCCGGCAATGGCCCCGAGCTTGGCCCAGGGATGAATCTGTTCAAGGGGAAAATCTTTGAAATAGACCCGGACCTGCTTCGGATATGCGCTCAACAGGTTGGTGCGGAGCATCTTGGCTTCTTCGCGGCAGAACGAGCACTGGAAATCGCTGAAGATCACAACGACGACCGGCGCGCCCGGCGTTCCGAAACTGGGCTGGAGATCGGTCTTGAGTTTGTCCAGATCCGGTTTGAACGGGTTCTGGGTAACATCAAAGACCGTGCCCAGAATGATCTTCGCGCCGTCCTTGGACACATAAAAGAGCTTGTCGTCGTAGGCTGCGCCGGCCGAAGCGTGAACGTTCACCTCCATCATGCCGGGGACCGGAGACGGCTTCGGGGCGCCAACCTCCACCTTGATCTGCGGGCCCCAGACGAAAAGATGCCGGACGTAGGCCTCCATGGTCGCCTTGTCGAAGGCCGATTTTCGGGAAGCCGCCGGCGGCTTGGCCGGACTCGATCCGGCCGGCCGCTTCACGGCGCCCGGCTTGCTGGCGGCCGGCTGCGGCCCTTGCCCGCCCTTCAGACCGGCCAGCAGGCACGCGACCATTCCCACAGGGATGAAAAAACGCGGAAGGGACATGTCTTTTCCTTATCTTAAACGATGCGGGCGACCGCTGGTCGTCCCGGAATCACCCCCGGCCCGGAGAGTCCGGCCCGGATTCGGACGAGCATGAGCGAGGCTTGTCGAGGATCTCGCGCACCTTCCGGCACAGGGCGTCGGGGGTGAACGGCTTCTGGAGGAAGTTCAGCGATGGCTCTGGCCCGGGGAGGGCCGCCGCGCCATGCTCGGCGTAGCCCGACATGTACAGCACCTGCATCGCCGGCTGCAACAGGCTCAGCCGCTCTGCCAGTTCGCGGCCGCCCATCTCGGGCATCACCACGTCACTGACGGTCAAGTGAATCATCCCGGGACAACTTTCACAGATCAACAACGCGTGCCTGCCGTTCTCCGCCTCCAGGACTTCGTAGCCCTTCCGCCTGAGAATGTCTGCGGCCAGCGCTCTCACGCCCGGCTCATCCTCGACCAGCAGAATGGTCTCGGTGCCCCTCAAGTGGGCGGGCTCGGCGGTCAAGGGCCGATCGAGCACCGGAGCTTCGACTACGCTTGGCAGGTAGATTCTGACCGTGGTGCCTTTCCCGAGCTGGCTGTGCACCTGAATGTCGCCTTGGCTTTGTTTGACGATCCCATACACGGTCGAGAGCCCCAGCCCGGTTCCCTTGCCGGCCTCCTTCGTGGTGAAAAAGGGCTCGAAGAGGTGATTCTTGGTTTCCTCTTCCATCCCAACCCCCGTGTCGGCCACCGTCAGTTCAACAAAGCGCCCCGGGGCGACCCCTGGATGCAGTGCCGTGCGATGAGCATCCAGGAAAACGTTTGCGGTGGTAATCGCCAGCTTGCCGCCTTGGGGCATCGCATCCCGTGCATTCGCCACCAGATTCAGAAGGACCTGATGAACCTGTACCGGATCGGCCTTCACCTTCTCGGCCGCCGGATCGAGCGCCGTGACCAGCTTGATGTCTTCGCCGAGAAGCCGCTTGAGCATGGCTGCCACTTCGGTGATCACTTCGTTGAGGTTGAGCACCTTGGGACGCGTAACCTGCTTTCGGCTGAAGGTCAGCAGTTGCCGGGTCAGCCCGGCGGCCCGCTGGCCCGCCCGGAGGATCTCCTCTGCGCTCGCACGCATCGGGTCACCTGCGGGCAGTTCGCCCGCCAGCAGCTCGCTGTAACCGTTAATGACCGTCAACAAGTTGTTGAAGTCATGGGCCACGCCACCGGCCAGTCTTCCAACGCTCTCCAATTTCTGGGCCTGGCGGAAGCGCTCCTCCAGCTCTTTCTGCTCGGTCACATCCCGGCCAAGGCTGGCCGTCCCGACGATTCTGCCCTGCGGATCACGCAACACCGTGTTATCCCACTCAATCAGCCGGCGGCGGCCGTCCCGGGTAAGGATCGGGTTCTGATGGTGAAAGGCGATGCGCGACTCAACCGTGGCGGAATAGAATACGCGCTTCATGCCCTCCCGCTCTTCTTCCGGGATAAACAGATCAAACCAGTCCCCGCCCTCGACCTCGCTCGGGGCCCAACCCGTCAACTCCAACAGGTGCTTGTTGGCGAACGTGATTCTTCCCTTCATATCGAGCATCACGGCCGCCAGGCGTACGGTCTCGAGCAACTCGCGGAACCGCCGTTCCGACTCCTGCAAAGCCTCCTCCGCCTGCTTTCGTTCCGTAATGTCGGCGAGCGTACCTTCGTAGCACCACTCTTCGCCGAATCCCTCCTTCACCACCCGACAGTTCTCCAGGACCGTGATAAGCCGCCCGTCCTTACGCCTCAGGACCAGCTCCACATTGCGAAGCTCTCCTTCCTGCTCCAGCTTTCGTGTCAGCTCCTGGCGGCGTGCGGGAAAAGCATAGAGGTCCTGCCCAATATCCGCATTGAGCAGTTCCGCCTGCGATTCATAGCCAAGCATCCTGACGAGCGCCGTGTTCGCCAGCAGGATTCGGCCGTTGGGACGGCTCTGGTAGACCCCGATCGGTACATGCTCAACCAGCCCGCGAAAATTCGCCTCCGAGGTGCGCAGGGCGTTCTCCACGCGCTTGCGCGTCAAGGCCTGAACGACAACCGCGGACAGGGTCTCTACGGCTTGCTGGTCGCAGGCGTCGTAGGCGGTCGCCTTATTGGCCAGGCCGATGAAGCCAACGGTCTGATCCCCCTGTTTCAGAGGGACGCCCAGGAAGGCCGTCACGGGCGGATCGTAGTCTGCAATGCCGATCCGGTCCGGATCCGAGGCCGGGTCGTTGACCACCTGGGTCTCGCCGGATTTCAGGACTCTTCCCCAATAGCCGCACGGCTCCACGACTCTCAGTGCCTTCGCGGCCCCGGCGTGCGCCAGCGGCGGAGCTGCCCGGCCGGGATTGCTGGCCGCGATGATGTCGACGCCACCCTCCCCGCTCACTTCCCCGATCAGGCCCAGCTTGCTGCCGGTCAACTCCCCGGCAACCGCGAGACACACCCGGGCAATCTGCTCGTTGGTTTCGCAACTCAGCGCTTCTCGAAGGATTCTGTCGACCCCATCCAGAATGGCGGCTTGCCGGAGGAGTTGCTCCTCCGCCCGGCTGTGCTCGGCAACGTCTTGAGTTTCCCGCGAAGCCGCAAAGATCTTCCTGGCCGCGTCCCGAATGCTGGTCTGGAGCTGAAATAACGGGGACATGTTGGTTCGTCCGGGGGCGATCGATCGTCTTCGCCGGCGCAGGGGCGTCCCCGGGATTGACCGGCCGCGATGAACCCGCATTGTACCAGAACCGGGAAGCCGGCCATTCCGAAGCGGGGCCTTCCCCGCCGGACGATGTATACTTGTCGATCGGCCAGAAGCGCTCGAAAACAAGTCCTGGCCAGATCTGAAACATGCAGGAGGCTCCCGTGTCCGATCCATCCACTCATAACCCAGAACGGCGCCATTTCTTGAGAACGGCGGCGGGCGGCATGCTGATTCTGAAACCGGAGACGGTCTTCGGCTCCCAGGCCAACTCGGCCATCGAGGTCGGGCTGGTGGGCTGTGGCGGCCGCGGCAACTGGATCGCCCCATTTTTCCCCGAGTATGCCGGCGCGCGCATTGCGGCGGTCGCCGACGTGATCAGGACCAGACTAAACTCGACCCGCGAGAAGCTCAAGGTGGACCCCTCGCGGGCCTACCACGGCCCGAACGCCTACCAGGAGCTGGCCAACTCCAAGCTCGACGCCGTGGTGATCGAGACTCCCACCTATTTTCATCCCATGCAGGCCGCGGCGGCCGTGGACGCCGGCAAGCACGTCTTTTGTGCCAAGCCGATCGCGGTGGACGTTCCCAGCAGCAAGAGCTTCCTGGAAAGCGGCCAGAAGGCCCAGCGCAAGGGTCTCAGCTTTTGGGTCGATTTCCAGAGCCGCGCCCGCCCGGTGTTTCAGGAGGTGGCGGCCCGGATTCAGGGCGGCGACATCGGCAAGGTGGCGCTCGCTCAGATCCTTTACTACGCCGGCCGCCCGTGGATAGACCGTTCCACGCCCGGCATGGATGCCGGCGAGAAACGCATCGTGAACTGGTTCGGCGACCGCGTCATTAGCGGCGACATCATTGTGGAACAGAACATTCACGTCATCGACATGGCCAACTGGTATCTGGGCGCCCATCCCCTGAAAGCCAACGGCACTGGCGGCCGCACCGACTGGTCCGGTACTCCTAACGACACCGGAGATGCCTGGGATCACTTTGCCGTGACCTTCTGGTACCCCAACGACGTCCACGCGAGCTTCAGTTCCAACCAGCTCACCAACAGCTACGCCGACCTCTGCGTCCGCTGCTTCGGAGTGCACGGTTGCGCCGACACCCACTACGGCGGGCTTGTCCGGATCGCCAGCGACCGCAAGGACAAGGTCTGGATGGGCGCGGAAAAGGACGACACCTTCAGGGGAGGTTGCATCACCAACGTCCAGAAGTTCATCGAGAGCATCCGCACTGGCAAGCCCATCAACAACGCAGCCGTCGCAGTGGAAAGCAACCTTACCGGCATCCTCGGACGGATGGCCGCCTACCAGGAGCGCACGGTAACCTGGGAGGAAATGATGGCCTCCACCGAGAAGTGGGAAGCCGATCTCAAACTGAACTGGTAGGCCTGGCGCTGAGCGTTGGAATTCAGGATAATCACCTCTTGCCATGCGGACGGTAAGAGGATGTCTTCTGTTGGGTCTGGGGAGCGTTTTGTGCGGCCAGACCGCTTCTTTTCACGAAGGCGAGTTTCACGGACGCCGCGCCTTCGTGCTCGAAAACGACAAGATGCGCGTGAGCACGCTGCCCGGAGGCGGGTTTATCGGCGAAATCCGGTTCAAGTCTTCCGATCCGAAAAAGAGCGTCAACCCGCTGCGCGTGCCCCACTACCAAACCATCGATCCCTTCACTTATGACCCGGCCAAACACGGCGCCCTGTACGGGACCGACATCCAGCGGCGGCTGATGAGCGGCTACATGGGCCATTTTCTCTGCTTCCCGAATTACGGGCCGAGTTCGGAGGCCGAGTTGCGCCAGGATTACGGCCAGCACGGCGAGGCGCTGGCCGTCGAATGGAAGCGCAACAAGGTGGAAACGCGCAAAGACGGTGTCACCCTGTGGTATTCGGCCGATCTTCCGAAGACCCAGTACCGCGTGGAGCGCATGATCACCCTGCCTTCGGACGAGACGGTGGGCTACATCCAGGAGTCGGTTGAAAATCTGGCGCTGTTCGACCGTCCCATGAACTGGGTCCAGCACATCACTTTCGGGCCGCCCTTCCTGGAGCCCGGCAAGAACTATGTGGACGCCTCAGTGGAAAGGGTCGGGGTGCGCAGCGGGCGGGAAATCAAAGAAGGCGCCTGGCCGGTCTCTGCCGGTCCGGAAGGCAAGCCAGTGGACTTCCGGTTGTTTCCCGCAACGCCGAAGTCGGGCCGGTACCATATCTGGCTGCTCGACCGCTCACATCCCAAGGTCTATTTCGCCATGTACAACCCCGACTACCCCGTCCTGATCGGGTACATTTTCTCCTCGGCTGAGAACCCTTGGGTCGGCGACTGGCAAGAGAATCAGCGGGCCACAAGGCCACCCTGGGACGGCAAGGTGATCGCCCGGGGAATCGATGCAGGCACGACGCCCCTGGCCGAGGGACTCCGGCGGAGCGTGGAAATGGGAAGCCTGTTCGGAGTGCCCACCTACCGGTGGATCCAAGCCCGGGAGCGCCTCACCCAGACCTACGCATTCTTCCTTGCCGAGATCCCGCTCGGATTCAAGGGCGTGGCAGATCTGCGCACCGGCGATGGGCGGATCGTGATTGTGGAGCGCGAGACCGGCAAGACGATCTCCATTAAGAGTGCTCGCTGAACGGGTACGCTTCCGGGTTCGTCCGCCGCCGCCGGTCAGGCAACCGCAATATCCCAGCCGAAACCCGGCGCATCCAGCGGACGAGTATAGATGCCTTCCGGGCCACGGGTAATCCGGTGCTCTTCCTCCCAGTGCTGATACACCTCCGGCGGCCCTCCGGCCGGCGGCCAGAAAAACTCCGCCCAGGGCGAATTCGGAGTCGCCATGATGAAATGCGTGGCGAACGGCGACGATCCGCCCAGGTGAGGAATCACGGGAGTGTCGTAGGCTGAGGCAATCGCCGCGATACGCATCAACTCCGTCAGGCCACCGCACCATTGGATGTCGGGCTGCCAGACATGAGCGCTGTTGTGTTCGGCCAGGCGGCGGAATTCGTAGCGGGTATACAGATGCTCGCCCGTAGTGATCTTGCAGGTCTTGATCTGAGCTTTGAGCCGGGCGTGCCCCTCGTAATCATCCGCCATCAGCGGCTCCTCGATCCAGTTGACATGGTATGGAGCGACTGCCTCGGCCAGCGCCAGGGTGTACGGCTCGTCGAGCGCCATCCAGCAGTCGAGCATGATCTCGCCGTCCGGACCGAGTTCCTCCCGGACGTATTGAACCAGCTCCGCGTTCTTCTTCAACCCGTCCCGGCCGTCCAGCGGCCCGAACGGGAGCGCGAGTTTGATCTTCTTGAACCCGATCTTCTTTTTCCACTGGACGTCGTTCAAGGTCGCGTAGGAGGGGATGCGCGGCTTGGTGGCCCCGCCGATGAGCTTGTAGACAGGCCAGCCCGTGGCTTTCCCGATGATGTCCCAGAGAGCCAGGTCGACGCCGC
>Ga0272446_1000404_pt1 | contig 68485 bp, 61 predicted proteins | sample YNPCB0061_FD_194587 | JGI IMG/M metagenome (GOLD analysis project Ga0272446, IMG submission 194587) | Hot spring microbial mat communities from Yellowstone National Park, WY, United States - YNP-CB-006-1 | ecosystem: Environmental > Aquatic > Thermal springs > Hot (42-90C) > Sediment | place...
CTTTGGCAAGCAGTCCTTCAAGCGTGGTGCGGTCGTTCTCTGTCAGAGTCAGGTGATCTTTTTTCATACCACCAGTCTATCCGATATCACCTCGGAATGCAAGAGAACTTAGTTTACGGACTACTAACTGCAATCTCCCCCTTTCCTCACCCCTCGCGGGCACGCCGGGCAGAAAGAGATGAACCACCTCCCCCTTCCTCTCCCCTTGTGGGAGAGGAAGGGGGCTGGGGGGTAGGTGAGGGCGCCAGCCGTCCTTAAAAACTCTGAAAACTCCCAACACAGTATCCTGAAACCTTGCGTTTTACATCAGCCCGACGTATAATATCTTTACGAATCGCTCCGACCAAGCCCCGTCGAATAGCGCGCTGCTGCTTCTGCGCAGGGATTTCTCATGGAAGAGCTTAATCATGTCAACCAAAACGAAAACAAAGGCATACACAAACCCGATCTGAACGACCTGCTCGACCGTGGCGATCAGGCGCTGATGGAAGTTATCATGCGTGATCCCACGCACGCCTATCGTAATCTCAAACACGGCGACACGGTTGATGGGCGGATCATGCGTATTGATCGCGATGAAATCCTGGTCGATATTGGCGCTAAGGCCGAAGGAGTGATCCCAAGCCGCGAGATGCAAACGCTCAGTGAAGAAGAGCGTGCGGCCCTTAAAGTGGGTGATCCTATTCTGGTCTTTGTAGTACAGTCAGAAGATAAGGAGGGGCGGGCTATTCTCTCGATTGATAAAGCTCGCCAGGAAAAGAGCTGGCGTGTACTGCAAGAGCGCTACGAACGGGGTGAGATTATCTACGCTCGTGTCAAGAACTATAATAAGGGTGGTTTGCTTGTCGATCTCGACGGTGTACGTGGCTTTGTTCCGGCATCACAGGTGTCGAGCATCAGTCGTAGCTCAGAGGCGCAAAAGCAATCTGAGATGGCACGGCTGGTGAATGTGGAACTGCCACTGAAAGTTATCGAGATTAATCGCAATCGCAACCGTCTCATTCTCTCTGAGCGTCAGGCGCTGGCCGAAACACGCGAGAGCAAAAAAGACGAGCTGCTCAATTCACTTCGCGAAGGCGATGTTCGCGAAGGGGTTGTCTCATCGATCTGCGATTTCGGCGTCTTCGTCGATATTGGTGGCGCCGATGGGTTAGTCCATTTGTCGGAGATCTCGTGGTCGCGGGTCAAACATCCCGGCGATCTCTTGAAGGTTGGGGATAAAGTAAAAGTCTCGATCCTTAGCATTGATCACGAACGCAAGCGGATCGCACTTTCCATTAAACGCACGCAGAGCGAACCATGGACGAAAGTGGCCGAACGGTACCAGTTAGGTCAGATTGTTGAAGGAACGATCACCCAACTGGCATCATTCGGCGCCTTCGCCCGCATCGAAGATGGGGTAGAGGGACTGATCCATATTTCTGAAATTGGTGACGAGCGGATTCAGCACCCACGCGAGGTGTTGAGTGAAGGTCAAGTGGTGCAGGCGCGGATCATTCGGATTGATCCGGCCCGTAAACGCATCGGATTGAGTCTCCGACTCCACCACGAGCCGACCGAAAGTAGCGAAAAAGCGGAGGAGGCTGACTAGTGGTGGTTCCTGATCGCCTACGATGGCGCTCGTAGACGGTCAGCGTATCGTATGGATATATACTATCCCCGGTTTGTTGAGCAATATGTAGTCGTTTCCTCCAAGTGAACGAGTGGAGAATCGTATGTCTGACCTGTACAGCAAATTTACCAAACGTGCCAAGCAAGTCCTACAATTGGCAGCCGAAGAGGCACGTGCATTTAACCATCCATACATCGGTACCGAGCATATTCTGCTCGGTCTGATCCGCGAGAGCGAAGGTATCGCAGCTCGCGTGCTCGACGAGCTAGGGGTAAAGCTCCCACAGGCGCGCAGTGCGGTTGAGTTTATTGTTGGGTCTGGTGACAGCACCATGGTAACCGACCAGGAGTTGACCGCTCGTGCGCAAAAGGTCATTAAATACGCTATCGAAGAAGCGAATCGCCTCAACCACCACTATATCGGCACCGAACATCTGCTGCTGGGCCTGGTACGCAACGGCGAAGGTGTTGCGACCGGTGTCCTCGATATTCTGGGCGTGTCACTTGAACAGGTTCGCAATCAAGTGATGCGCGTGCTCCGTCACGGTACAACTGGCGCAACCGGTGAGACGCGGGCAGCGCCTGGCCCAACAACAACCCAACGCCAGTCGAAAACACCCTATCTTGATGCGCTTGGGACCGACCTGACTGAAATGGCCGAGCAAGGTCGTCTCGATCCGATTATCGGTCGTCAACATGAAATCGAGCGCGTTATTCAGATTCTCTCGCGCCGCACCAAGAATAACCCGGCGCTGATCGGTGAACCTGGCGTGGGTAAGACGGCGATTGTCGAGGGTCTGGCGCAGCGGATTGTGCAGGGTGATGTGCCCGATAGTATCAAGGGCAAGCGCGTGGTGACGCTCGATATGGGCGCACTGGTTGCCGGTACTAAGTATCGTGGTCAGTTTGAAGAACGGCTGAAGCGGGTGATCGACGAGATCAAAGAGTCGCGCTGCATCCTCTTCATTGATGAGTTCCACACAATTATCGGCGCCGGTGGCGCAGAGGGGACGCTCGACGCGGCTAATATTCTCAAACCGGCTCTGTCGCGCGGTGAGTTACAAACGATTGGGGCGACAACGCTCGATGAGTACCGCAAGTATATCGAGCGTGATGCCGCACTGGAACGCCGCTTCCAGCCGGTGATGGTTGAAGAACCATCGATTGAAGATACGATTCAGATATTACGTGGTATCAAGTCGCGCTACGAAGACTTCCATCAGTTGCAGATCAGCGATGAGGCCATTCGAGCGGCGGCTGTGCTATCGGCACGCTATGTTCCCGACCGGCAACTACCTGATAAGGCGATTGACTTGATCGACGAGGCGGCTTCACGGGTTCGGATGTATCGCTCAGCTACCCCACCACGACTGCGTGATGCCTTACGCGGTCTGGAAGCGCTACGGAAAGAACGTGAAGCAGCGCTTGAGGATCAACAGTTTGAACTGGCGAACGATCTGAAAGAGCGTGAAGAGCGGATGCTGATGCGCATCCAGGAAATTGAAGCCGAGTTGGGAACTCGCAGCAATGAACGTTACGAGCGACCATACGTAACCGAAGACGATATTGCTGAGGTTGTCGGGATGTGGACGGGCGTACCCGTGACTCGGCTGACCGGTAATGAAACTCAACGGCTGATGCAGATGGAGGAATTCCTCCACAGCCGCATTGTCGGTCAACACGAGGCTATTGTAACTATCTCGAAGGCGGTACGCCGTGCACGTGCCGGGTTGAAGGATCCGAAGCGTCCAATTGGGAGCTTCATCTTCCTCGGTCCTACCGGTGTTGGGAAGACAGAGCTGGCGAAGGCGCTGGCCGAGTTTATGTTCGGTACCGAAGAGGCACTGATCAAGATTGATATGTCGGAGTTCCAGGAGCGCCATACTACCTCGCGACTGGTTGGTTCTCCGCCAGGCTACATTGGCTATGGCGAGGGTGGGCAACTGACCGACGCAGTGCGCCGCAAGCCCTACAGTGTGGTGCTGTTCGATGAGATCGAGAAGGCCCATCCCGATGCATTTAATCTGCTCCTCCAGGTGCTCGAAGATGGTCACCTGACCGATGGCAAAGGGCGACGGGTTGATTTCCGCAACACAATAATCATTATGACCAGCAATGTCGGTACCGAGCACATCCGCCGTGCGTCACGGATCGGGTTTGGCGGCAATGCCGCTGAAATTGACCAGAACGATATGCGGCGCAAGGTGGAGGAGTCGCTCAGAATGCTCTTCCGGCCAGAGTTCCTTAACCGGATCGACGCCACTATTATCTTCCATCCGCTCACAACGGAGGAGATTCAGTCGATTACGCAGTTGATGCTCAAGCGCGTCCAGACGCAACTTGACGAGCATCAGATCAAGTTGGTGGTGCAGCCCGACGCACTCGAATTGCTCGCTCGCCGCGGCTACGATCCGGCCTTCGGTGCACGCCCCTTGCGACGAGTTATTACGAACCTGATCGAAGACCCGCTGGCCGAAGGGTTGCTCTCTGGTCAGTTCCGCGACGGTGATACCGTGATCGTCGATACGTTTGAGGATCAGTTACGCTTACGCTCGCAACGTGAGATCGATCAGGAAAAGGTTGAAGAGAGTCCTGCTCTGGTGTAAGACTTGATATTCACCCATCGGAAGCACCCCTCCACTACCGTGGAGGGGTGTTCGTTATTTACACAGGACTGGTGAACGGTATAATGAAAGCAAGACTCACGCCTTGAGTGGAGTAAAGCGATGATCCGATTCCTCGGCTGGGTGACAGGCATTGTGCTGGCGCTCGCAGCAATGCCATTGCAGGCCCAAAGCAATGCGCTCTACTTTATTGCGACCGGTCAGCGCCTCGATGACACGTATGGGTTTCTGACGGCCTGGATGTCAGGTGATGGAGCGTTGACACTTGGTCAACCCATCAGCTCACCTTTTCGCGACGGTGATCTGATTGTCCAGTATTTTGAGCGGGGTCGCCTTGAACTCCATCCAGCCTATAACAATACCATTTTACGCGGACGTGTCGGCGCAGAGTATGTTGCTGCGCTAGGGAAATCGTTTCCCCTACCCACGAAAACCGTACGCGAGTCACCTGATCGGCGCTGGTTTGCCGAAACCGGCTATACCCTTGGGGCACCATTTCTTACCTTCTGGGAGACCCACGGCGCCGTTGATGTCTTTGGCCTGCCGATCAGCGAACCACGTTGGGAATACGTTGGGGGTACACTGCGATACGTTCAATATTTTGAACGGGCCAGGCTAGAAATTGATCCACGGACAACGAATTCAACCCCTTCCATCCAGATCGGTAATCTGGGACGTGATCTGGCCCGCTTGCGTGGCGTCGATCTGAGACCAGTTCCGGCAGACAATGCGATTCCGGTCGATGCCAACGGTCAACCACAAATCACACTCCCTGCCGCTCCGTCTCCATCGGCTACAGCACCACCTGCCACTGTACCAACCTCCACACCGGTAAGCAAGCCTGTGACACCCAAACCACTACCACCGACCGACCATACCGGTAAGCAGATCATTGTCGATCTCAGTGACCAGTGGCTCTATGCCCTTGAAGGTGACCGGATCATCTTTGACGCCCCCGTCTCCACCGGACGCGACGGGTTTAACACGCCGATAGGACACTTCAGCATTTACGCTAAGGTGCGCGAACAGACCATGCGTGGCTGCGCTGGTGGTGAATGCTGGGTCGTGCCACGTGTTCCCCACGCGATGTATATTGTCGGTGGCGTAGCCTTGCACGGAACGTACTGGCACAATCAATTCGGTACCGGTGTGCGCCGGAGCCACGGCTGTATCAACTTACCGCTCAAGGCAGCCGCCTGGCTCTACGATTGGGCGCCGGTCGGCACGCCGGTGACTGTGCGGCGCTAAGGCGATGATCTACCGACAGAGAGAAGGAGCGAACAGTGAGCACAGTTTCATCTACCGCAACGGAGATCAGAGACTGGCACCTAATCCCCCAATCCGGTGACGGACAAGCCTCATTCTGCGGCAAGCGAGAGATAGCTTCAGACGAAGATCGGGGTACAACTCCGAAATAGCTCAGGCTACCGTCATTCAACAATCACCGTCGCAACGGTCTGCCAAGTCCCGATATTACCCGCATTATCTAGCGGTTTCACGCGCAGCACGTACACGCCAGGCATTAACGGCGGCGTCATCAATACTGGTTCCGTGACAAACCACTCACTCTCGCCGACCGGGTCTGGCCCGAGATAGATACGATAACCGGCCACTCCGGACAGGGCATCACTCGCTGCTGGCCATGTCACACTGGTCGGCTGTAAACGTGGCAGTCGTAGCTCTGCAGGAGCTGCATCGAGCGTTGGTGGTGAAATATCGTATCCAACCGGCCCATAGCTTGCCAGCGTCTGACGACCATCTGGCCCCCACGCCCGCACATAGAGCGTATGCCATCCCTCACCCACATCGGACAGGCGCGCATAACCATCGATAGCAGCGGGGAACATTGGCGCATCGGCAGGTGGTTCAGCATCCCAGGCCTGGCTCAACCCGCCGCCGCCCCAGGCCACGCTGAAGTCAATCTGATGATCAACGTTGTACCACCCACCTGGTTGTCCTTCACCGGTAAAGGTGATTACCGGGTCTTGCATGGCCATCGCGGTTAATATTTTGCCACCATGCTGATTGCAGCCGCCTATCTCTGGCAAATCATAGCCCTCGGCAAACCGCAACGGTACCGATTGTCGCTGGCTCCAGCCATTATTCGCAGCAGTGAACGCCGTAAAGTGCAGATGAGGAATACCAGGTGAACCTCGATCACCGGCATACCCCACCAGATCACCAACCGCAAAAGGAAACCCACGCTCGGTCGTCACCGGACGACTGAGATGAGTATACATCGTAAAGAAATTGTTCCCATGGGCTAGAATAACCGTACCACTGCGCGCTTCCCAATGCCAGAGTGTACCGGCAGCCGCAGCACGAATCGGTGCGTTGTATGTTGGCCCATGTACCTGAGCCAGATCGAGGGAGTAGCGATCCCAGCCATTGTGGGTACCGCATGCATAGCCTTGAATGATACGCCAGGGTTCGCCTGGTGGAGTGGGTAAGACGAGGGTAGGAGCAGCAAGCACAGGCGTTGGTTGCCCAAGCAGCGCAAGCATTCCGGCGATCAGCCAGCCCAGCACGAAGAGAGCACTGCGCCGACACGTCGAATGCAGCGACATGCAGTTGTTCCTCCGGGCGTTGTCCTGTCAGGGACATACGCCATTCAACGCGGAATCACATCGTCGCACATTGGTGCGACAAGAAACAGGACGATCCTGGTCCTGTTGCGGAGAGCACTCTCGTACACAACGAGGTGTACGAATATAAAGTTCCCTCATCTTCATCGATACAGGGACGGCAGCAAGATACCACAACTCGCGCAATCGGTCAAATGAGCATAGGCTTCCTTATGGTACAATGCGTGCAGTATACAGATAAAACAATCGCGACAGAACACGTATGCAGGAACAGCATTCTTCTCCGGCACCGGTGGTCTTAATCGTAGGTGCTGCCGATACCGGGCGGGCGCCAATCGCCGTTGCTCTGTTACGGCGCCTGGCACAAGAGCACGGTCAAACGTGGGATATTGCTTCGGCCGGTGTTGTCGGTCACGACGATGAACCACTGCAATCAACGGCTCGTGATGCACTGGCTGTGTTGGGGTTATCGCTGGATAATCACCTGGCCCGTTCACTGACCGATGAATTAGCCGCTTCGGCAAATGTGCTGATCGCGATAGATAGCGGTATTGCGCGTGTGCTGCGTAGTCGGTACCCGCAGGCAACCATCGCTTCGCTGGGTGAACTGGCCGGACGTAACCGTGATATTCCCGATCCGGCTGGCATGCAGATCGGGGCCTGGCTACACTACAGCCGCGAGATGGAGCAGTTGCTGAAAGCCGGTTTCGAGCGGATACAGGCTCTGCTCTGCGGGGAAACACTACCTAAAGCATCGCCATCATCGCCGCCACCAACGACGGCGCCCCCCCAACCTGCGGACACACCGTCTGAGCGCCAGACGATATGTACGCAGGCACTGCACCTGCTTGATACGATCCAGATGATGCCCGATGTCATTGATTGGGCGGCAGCGCGCAATCGTCTCCAAACGACACTTGCCGAATTGATTCCGCTGGCAAGCGGGCCAACCGATCTGACAGTGCTCTACGTAGAAGCCCTGAATCGCTGGCTCAACCAGCGCAGCACCGTTCCATCTGCCGAACAGATCGCACGACTACGGACGGCCATTGAACGGCTACAGCAACCGGTCGATCAGGTTGCTGTCGCTGCGATTATGCACTGGTCAGATTGACCATATCGCTGCTGTATGACATAAGGAAGTCGTCCTACCCCCTGATTGCCCCGACAAGCGCACAGACGAAGACGATCAGCCACGGCGGAACGTGCCAGAGATGCAGGGCTGCAAACGCAGCTAACGCGATGGCAACATCAGCCGGATCACGAATAGCACTGGTGATCACCGGCTGGTAGAGCGCTGCCAGCAAAATCCCAACTACAACGGCATTAACACCAGCCAACGCGGCCTGAACTTCTGGTCGCGCACGTAGTGCAGCCCAAAAGGGTAGTACCGCCCAGACCAGCAAAAAAGAGGGCAGGAAGATTGCGACAAGTGCCAGCATTCCACCGATCCATCCACCAGGTGGTACAGCCGCCACGGTACCAATATACGCGCTAAAACTCAACAGTGGGCCTGGCACAGCCTGAGCAGCACCATAACCGGCAATAAACGTTTCACCACTCAGTACCCCAGAACCTACAACAACCGGTTCAAGGAGTGGCAAAACGACATGCCCGCCGCCAAATACCAGCGAACCGGTACGTACCATGCCTGCTAACAAGGTAAGTGTTGGATGAACAGCAAAGATGGTCGTCAGGAACGAGCCGATCAGCAAGCAGGCAAAGAGGATACTAAAGAACAAACCGGCGCGTGGTGTGATTGGTGATGTGATATGAGCGTTCTTGTTTCCGTTGTCGGCAAGAAAACGCCAACCGAGCAACCCACCACACCCGATCACGATCAGTTGAACCAGGGTATCTGACCAGATCACGAGAATCATGGCGGAAATAATCGCCATACTGGCCCGTAATCGATCCGGAGTGAGCCGTTGTGCCATCTGCCAGACAGCCTGAGCGACCACTGCTACCACAACCACCTTCAGGCCATGCAACCAGCCACTGGCCGGATCGCCAAACACGCTTACACCGTACCCAAATCCGATCATGAGCAGTGCTGATGGCAAAGTAAAACCGAGCCAGGCGGCCAGGCCACCGATTACGCCTGCGCACATCGTTCCGATAGCAATGCCTACCTGACTACTGGCCGGCCCCGGCAGAAACTGGCAGAGTGCGATCAGATCGGCATACGTCGCTTCATCAATCCAGCGTCGCCGCTCAACCAGTTCAGCCCGAAAATAGCCCAAATGAGCGACCGGCCCACCAAATGACGTTAATCCTAATCGTAAAAAGACCAAAAAGATATGCAGTGGGGAAGGCGATGAAACCATAATATCAAGATGAAGAACGAAACACGATAAAATACCGGTAGCACTTGATGGAGTTCGGTCTTTCACCACTCGTAGCGTGGCCCGATTCAGGGTATGAGGAGACGCTGTAGCAGATCGGTCACCCGCACCACGAAACAAATACGATCAACAGATGGCTTCCGCATGCGCAGCGAGAAGGTGCATCAGCCCCGACAAACCGCAGCAAGGGTCATGGTGCAAGGTTCATGAAACGGTCTGCTACAACCCTCATTGCCGATGCTGCTGATACCAGCCGCACACCGGGCGCAGGGGACAGCCATCGTGGCGATCGAGGAAGCTATTCCGGCCCGGTTGCCGCGAATAGACCCGCCGCGCCGGCGGTCCATCACACCGTGGCCGGCTCAAACAGTAACGTACAGCCAACTCATTGAGTTGAGCATGGAAGTCGGCAAACAGTTGCGCGTCGATGGGCAATTGTGCCATAAGAACCTGTTGAACGTGCTGATAACCAGCCCGTTCCCAGGGAAATTGATCCGGCATGAGGCGGCCAAAGATACGACGGGTATACGCATCAATAACGAACAGGGGATGCTGACCAGCATAAAGCATAATCACATCTGCCGTCTCTTGCCCAATGCGCGGCAAGGTCAGCAACTCGGCGCGCAGAGTAGCCGTTGGCCGTCGAAGCATCGTTGCCACATCACCATAACGTTCCCGGATCGCATTGGCAAGCGCAACCAGACCACCGGCTTTCTGCCGATAGAACGCACATGGAAAGATCAAGGTCGCGACCAATTCAGGCGCGGCCTTAGCCAGAGCCGCTAACTCAATCAACCCGGCCTCGTACAGATGCGCCAGCGCGTCTTCAACCGTCTCCCAGCGGGTCTGTTGTACCAATACCGCCCCGATAATGATTTCGAGCTGAGGATCAGAACTGATAACCGGCCACCACGGCTGGCGCGCCGCAGGGCCGTAGAGGAGACCAAAATGATCAACCAGTCGTTGATAAACATCGAGCGGGCTGACGCGAAGGTGACTAACTATCGGCGATCTGAGTTGATCAACCTCTTGCATAGCATTCACCTCGAACCGACAATAGCGACACCAGCACGTCAGCTCAATAACCTGTCTACAACTGCGGAATCGCGCCCTGTACAGCGACCGGCATATACATTTCGCGCATATAGTCGGTCAGCATCCGGCGCGTGCTAAACATGGGAGCAACGGTTGCAATTGCCTCTTTGCAAATCTGCACCCACTCGACCGGCACACCGTTGGCGTCACGATTATCGTAAAAGCGTGGCGCAATCTCGTGTTCGAGCAGATGGTAGAGCGACAGCGCATCATTCCAATCTTGTTCTTCCTGATTGGCATACTCACGCTCTTCGCCAACTGCCCAGCCATTTCGCCCGTTGTAGGCCTCTGGCCACCAGCCATCGAGCACCGAACAGTTCGGAGCACCGTTGAGACTGGCTTTCATACCACTGGTACCACTGGCTTCATACGGACGGCGGGGAGTGTTAAGCCAGACATCCACCCCTTGCACTAGCGCCCGTCCGACCGCAATATCGTACTCTTCGAGAAATACAATGCGTCCGGCTAGACCCGGCTGCATCGCCATACGGTAAACCTCTTGAATGAACTGCTTACCCGGATCATCTTTGGGATGCGCTTTACCGGCAAAGATAATCTGGATCGGCTTACCGGGCCGGTTCAGAATGTACTTCAGACGCTCAACATCTTTAAACAGCAACGTGGCCCGCTTGTAGGTGGCAAAACGGCGGGCAAAGCCGATCGTGAGGATGTTCTCTTCGAGCACCGGCCAGACCGGCGCCGGAATTCCTAAACGCATATAATGCTGTTGGAGCCGTTGCCGACTGAAGGCGATCAGATCGCGTTTAAGCTTTTGCCGGGTATGCCAGAGCGTCTCATCAGGAATCTGATAGACTTTGCGCCAGAGTTGCGGATCATCAAGATTTTCTTCCCAATTCTTCCCAAGGTACGAATTGTAGAGGGTTCGTATCTCTGGTGCCAGCCAGGTCGCTGTATGAACACCGTTCGTAATAGAGGTAATAGGCACTTCGTCCTGCGCACGACCAGGGTAGAGCCATTGCCACATGCCGCGCGCAACGTGGCCGTGGAGTTTGCTCACGCCGTTATGGAAGGCCGAAAACCGCAACGCCAGCGCAGTCATGGCAAAGGTTGGCCCCCAATGCTGCTCTTGCAGAGCCAGATTCATGAACTCATCGCGCGTCAGGTTTAATTGCGGCCAGAAGCTCCAGAAAAATTTCTCGATCATCGGCAAGGGGAAGGCATCATTACCGGCAGGAACCGGCGTATGGGTGGTAAACACACAATGCGCTTTTACCTGCTCCATCGCCTCTTCAAAACTATAGCCCTGTGCTACCAATTCACGGCACAATTCAAGCACCAGAAATGCCGAGTGGCCTTCATTCATGTGCCAGACCGTCGGCTTATACCCAAGCCGGCGTAGCGCTCGTACACCACCAACGCCCAATACCAGTTCCTGTGAAATGCGCATCTCCTGATCGCCGCCGTAAAGCCGGGCTGAAAGCTCGCGATCCTGCGGACTGTTGGGATGGATGTCGGTATCCATCAACAACAACTGATTGCGCCCAACCTGAAACTTATACACTTTCGCGTAGATCGTCCGTCCAGGCAATTCAACCTCGACAACGACCTCGCGCCCCTCTGGATCAAGGGCCGGAAGCGCCGGTACATCGGCGAAATTGAGTTTGTTATATTCGGCAAATTGCCAGCCGCTCTGATCCAGACGCTGGCGGAAGTAGCCCTGCGGATAGATAAAACCAACCCCAACCAGTGGAATACCCATATCACTGGCTTCTTTGATATGATCGCCCGACAGAATGCCGAGACCACCCGAATAGATGGGCAGACTTTCATGGAGACCAAACTCGGCGCTGAAATAGGCAATCAGCGTATCTTTGGCGTCGGGGTAGTTTTTACTAAACCAGGTCTTTTTGGCGCTCATGTAGCTGTCAAAGCTCTTGAGCACTGCATCGTAGCGCTTTAGGTACGCCGGATCATTGGCGGCTGCTTCGAGCTTTCGTTGCCGAACATCACGCAAAAACTCGACCGGATTGTGGTAAACCAATTCCCACAGCTCTGGATCAATCGAACGGTAGAGGTCTTGCGCCTCGGGATGCCACGTCCACCAGAGGTTGTACGCAAGTTCGCGCAGACGGGCAATTCGTTCTGGACATGGCGTGAACAGAATCTCGTGTTCAAACCGCAGCATGATTTCCTCACCTAATATAAGGGTAGACAATCGCCGACTGTACCGGCATGATACCAGGAATTCCTCGATCACCGCCATTTTCTTCAGTTTCTTCGCATACTGCGCAGCAGAAAATGGCGGCTGAGTGCATTGTAGCGGTTTACGGCGAATTTGTCTACTATGCAACTAATTCTGTAGGTTGCAGTTGTGTCGGATGCGCTAATGAACACGACACAAGCACTTACGGCGATCCCTTCCCCTGCGTGAGCCTGGAAACGCTGGCCTCTAGACCGCACCCTGCCGTGCAAGGATAAAACGAGCGACCGTCTTACCAACAAGCCATCGGTACGGTTGAGCACCCATTTCTACGGCTCACGCCCTCTCTTCTGGAGTGGCGGCAATAGTATAATGGCAACGGCAAAGCAAACGATTGGGACGATCTGGCGACCAAACCACGAGTAAAGCATTCATGAAGCATATCCTTTCGGCAAACTGGGTCATCGAGCTACGAAGCGAACATCTCACTGCTCAGTTCGCCGCCCAAGAATTACGTCAGGCAGTACAGCGAATGGGTGGTCCTCCTTTACCAATCGTCGGTCAGGCCCACACCCAGCGCATTAGTCTCCGTCACGGTACAGCAGGTGATGGCTTTGTCCGCATGGCCGACGAGCACGGTTTACTTCTGATCGGCGAAGGGCCAACTGGCTTGCTATATGCAGTTTACAGCTTGTTAGAGGCATTGGGCTGGTGTTGGGTTGGACCGGGCGCCGAGAATGAATACATCCCACACTTCACACACATCCCGTTACCTGATGCAACCGTCGCCGAACAACCGGCATTTACCCGTCGTGGTCTGGTCATCGGCCACGACATATTCTTAGCGCAGGCTGAAGCATGGATTGAGTGGGCAGCACGGGCGCGTCTCAACACGATATTCATTCACACGATTGGCGATAGCGGAATGCCATTGGGGGCCTGTCGGCTACGCTTTTGGCAACAACGACGGCACCAACTCTGGCCGTTGCTCAAGGAACGGGGATTACAGCTTGAAATCGGTGGGCACCACCTGAGCGATGCTCTCGCTACCCAACGTCTGCGAGACCAACCGGACGTGTTCCGGTTTAATGGTCAACGCCGAGTAGCCGATGGTAATCCGTGTCCGACGAACCCAACGACCCAGGCCCTAGTGCGCGAATGGGCAGGCAACTTCTTCAATATCGAACCAAATGCTGCCATGTACCACATCTGGCCGGTTGATCGACTCTACGGCGGCTGGTGCTCTTGTGCTCGTTGCGCAACGCTATCTCCGGCGGATCAAGCATTATTGCTGGTCAATGTTATGGCAGAAGAGCTGGCAACCGTCAACGCTTCCGCCCGTATTAGTTTTCTTGCCTACCACGATACGCTGTTCCCACCGCAACAGATCAAACCAGCCGCCAATGTTGAAGCGCTCGTTGCACCCCGTATGCGCTCATACGCTAGCGGTATTGGTGATCCTGAACACCCGATCAACCGACCATTGGCTGCACGCATCGCAGCCATTCGCGAGACGTTTCCGGCAGGAATCAGCGCATTTGAATACTATCTCGATGGCATTCTGTTCAAATCGGCACTGCCACCCCTGGGTAACATCATTGCCGCCGATCTGCGGGCTTACGCCGAATGGGGCTTTACCGGTGTCTACACCTTACTTACCGGCGACCGTCCATGGCTGGCGCCAGGACCAAACCCACACGGCTTCGCCGCTCTTGCCTGGAATCCGCAGAGCGATCCGGCAGCGCTGTGCAGTCGATATGTGAACGTTCGTGCATCTGAAGCAGCATCCATCCTTGATCACGCCTACACGACTCTTGCACGTGCCTGGCAGCAGGCGCTCGACATCACCCCAGCCGAGCTACAACGCCAACAGCATGGTCGCCGCCGTGATCTGGTGGCTCATCCACCACGTGATGTGCTCGACGGCTATAACGCACCTTCACCGCACTGCGAGCAGCGGTTAGAAATCCTGCATACCGCGCTCGATCTGCTGACCAACAGCGAACACCCGCTTACCAATGCGCAGGATGCTGCGGGTTGTAACCGATCAACGCTCAGCGCCGACATTGCTGAATGGACGATCAGTGCATTGCTGTTGCACTTCTTTGCCGCCCGCCAGGAAGTAGCCGTGATGCAGGCCCGTCGTGCACCACGTGAACGCCAGCGGCAAGCACTGGTCGCAGCGCGGGCAGCGCATGCGGCTCTGTTGGAATGGGCGGCCAATCACGTGCCGCCGGACGTATCGGTCGGGCATCGTTTATTTCGTACCATTCTGGCACTGCACCTCGATCAGCTCGAAGACCGGATTGCGTCACCCTGGCGAAAAATGCAACTCCGCTGGCAGCGTATGCGCGAACTCGGCGGGATATTTACCCGATTGTGGTGGCAATGGTTGACCAGCTAATCATAAGCAGACACTATCTGAGGCGAATTGAGAACCTGCTCCTACAACGTGATAACGGGTATCGTCGGCGCATGAACGAGGGACCTGTCCGCAGATCACTAAAAGCTGCGCTGCTACGCACTACGCACACTACCGTGCTCGTTTCGCTCTTCTCCTCATCTCTGCTGAAGATGAAAACCTTGAAACACCCCGTTATACAATACGCAGACATTCACGTATTCGCACGCTCGTGTTATGATCATAGCTATGAATGACCTGATCGACATTCTGCGCAAACTGGCTTCGCATACTAGCCGCTCACCGTCGCCGCTCATCGCCTTGCAGACATTTCCGGCGAGTCTTGGCGTGCGCATCAGTCACCTGGCAGTTGATCAGGCATTACAAGAAGCATGGGTGCGCGTTATCGGTACTTCTTTCTTCCAGGCTCAATCAATTGCTCTGGCTGCACTGCGCCGGAGAGCCCCGTTTGCGATCACAGGAAGTGGGGTGCTGAGTCGCGCCAGTCTGCATCTGCTGATACTCGATTTCCTACGCAATGAACCGTCGGCTACCGCATTACTCGTTGTCTCCGATCCCGCTCAGGCACTTCTCCACGAACGCGAAGCGATGGCAATGGTTGAACATTGTCGTCCGGTGATAACCATTGCCGCAACCGTTGGCGACCGACGGCGGCTGGCGCCGACCGCACGGCTGGTCATTACTACGCTGCCCGAATTGCATAGCCATCTGCTACGCTTTCACGACCGCGCCTGGCGCTTCTTCTGGAAGCAATTACAGTTGATCGCAGTCGCTGATCTCCATGTATACTATGGGATGGCAGCCGGTCATCTGATGATGATCTTCTTACGAGCTGCCCGACTTACCCCTCACCCCCTGTTGCTAGGTGGAAGTCTGGCGCAGGTTGAAGGCGCAGAAGTCGCACTTCAGCTTCTCAGTGGCCGTGAATGGCGGCTGAGCGCAGCCGAGGATTTACCACGTTCGCCGACAACACTGGCACTCTGGCAGAGCAGTGGCGAGCGCCAGCGCGACCTTGCAACGTTGACCGAAGCGTTCCTCAACGCTGGCGCCAGCGTTCATCTGCTAACAACGCCATTTGAAGTCGGTATCCTGCGCCCGATGTTCGCGCAGAAGCGGGTCAGTGTGGGTGTCCAACCATTACCCGCACACGTTCACATTGTTACCGGCGCTGATGTAGGAGCTGCAACCTTGCAGGCAGCACTGAATAGCGGCGCCGCTCTGGTGATTTTACTGCTGGGGCGTGGGATGGCAGAACCAGCTCTACAGCGGCTGGCGGTGACCGATCTGACAACCTGGCCGCTCTTACGGCCACCGGTCTGGCCGACAGTAACGATCAATCCGTTTGTTGTCGCGCTACATCTGGTATGTGCAGCCAGCGAACAACCGCTACGCGAAGATGAAATTCGGCAGTGGCAACTCGAACCAATCGTGGACCGGCTTACCGCCCAAGGTTCCCTTTGTCGTCTGCCTGATACGCCACCCGTCTGGTTACCCACTACGCAGAGCGATCCGTACATTCTACTCGAATTGCACGCAGCCGGGATGGAGCCGCTCAGGTTGCTCGATGCTCAGGGTCAGCAGTACGGAACGGTCGATCCATCACTTGCCAACCGTTGGGCACACCCAATGGCAGCTTTGCCACCATTACGTGGTGGGGTACGAGTGGTGAGCCTGGACGAAGATCAGGGAACTCTACAGTTGACCGGTCAAGATGGAAGACGCACGCTTCCCCTTCGTTCCTGTCAGGTGCAGATTCTTGAAGAGTGGGCGCAACGTGAATTGCGGCGTACCGGTGCAGGACGCGGGCTGAAGCTGAGCTGGGGCCGAGTTTTGATTGAAGAGCAGACCTATGCCTACCGTGAACAGATCGGGCGCAATCCGGCGCAAGAGCGCACGCTACCAGAACCACTCTCGCAGCAGTGGCGCAGTCTGGCAGTGTGGGTGCATCTTACACGCCCTCTCCAGGTTATTGGTCAACAGATTGGCTGGTCTTGTGCAGCGGCCATCGCATTAACGACGCTGGCGCGGTTGGAGGATTGTGTGCCTGCTTACGATCCGGAAACGCAGCGTCTTTATTTCATTGATTCCCAACCGAATGGAAATGGGCTGGCTGAATGGCTGTACGAGCAGCTCGAAACGATCTTACCCCTGGCTTACGATGTAGCTCTTGATCAGCGTAGCGATCCGTTGTGTGATGTGTTGGCACGTACCGATATGGATTGGCTACTGGCGATCTTGGGAGGTGAAACTGATGCAGCCGTAGCGATACCGGTGGGATCGCCGACCGGTGTTGCACAACCTGAAACGACCGTGCGTGTGGCTGAACCACCGGTACCAATACCTGCACCACCGGCACAGACGCCTACGCATCCCGAACCGCTGTCTGACCAGCCACCAGCGGATAAACGCCCGGTGGAACCACAACACGCTCCTTATCAGCGCCCTCTCAGGCCAAATAGTCGTCAACTTTCACCTGAGCGTCAGGGAACCCCAGCCCCACCAGAGCCACCATCCTCTACCCCATCAGCAGAACCTCTTCCCGATCCCGAAGCGATACTGGCCCGTCTCCGACAGCGACGGGGGCATGCTCCGTCACCGGCGCCGGGCCGTCCGCTGCGGCCACTTCGTGAATCAACCGGCGAAACACGTTTTCAGCCGGGTGACCGCATCATCTGCATGCCTTACGGCGCCGGTCGGGTGCGGGAGAGTATGATGAGTGAAGGTCGTGAAATCCTGTTGGTTGAGTTTGATGAGCATGGCGAACTCCGGATTGATCCCTCGATTAACGTCGTTCGCCGATTAGCACCTGAAGAAGCAAGTGAGTAAAGCGCATGTCACATCCAGTTATCCTCTACCTGCCTTTACTGAATCACAGCGATCCGACAGTACGGCAACACGCAACGACCATTCTCCTCACCCATTACGGTAAACGTGCACTGACCCATCTGCGGCGATTGCTCGATGATCCTGCGCTGGCCGAACAGGCACGGACAGCGTTGATTACGATTGGCGAAATCAGCGGTCTGGCGGTTGAACTTCGCCCATTCCGCGGCGTTTATGTGCGTTGCCTGGGCGATTTTCAGGTCTTTATCGACAGTCGGCAAATCAAGGCAGACGAATGGGGGCAGAGCGAAGGCGGACGGGCCGGTGGCAGAAAGGTGCAGGGGATCTTCGCCTACCTGGTGCATTGTGGCGCCGAGGGCGCAACCCGAAGCGAGATCGCCGAGGCGATTTGGGGAGGTACAGCCAGCGCTAGTAGTTTTGCCCGTACCCTTACCGCGTTGCGTCAACTTCTGCAACAGCTCGGCGGAGAGGAACTCGCAACGAATCTCCTCTACACCGACCGGCAACGTTGTGCACTAAATCCCGATCTCTACCAGAGCGATGCCAACATCCTGGAGCGAACGTTCGATCTGGCAACTAAAACGACCCACGAACAGGGCATTCACGCTGCACGTTCGTTGTACCAGTACGTGCTCGAGTTGTACGATGGGCCGTACATGGACGGTGTGGTCGGAGCGCAGGAGTGGGCAACTGAACGTGGTGCACAGTTGCTCAGTAAAGTGGTCATTGCCGGGGAACGGTTAGCAGCAGAGGCATTTGCCGGTGGTGACGATCAGCAGTGCTTACAGTATTGTCAGCGCGTCCTGGCGCATGAGCCGAGGGCAGCCGCGGTCGTAAGCTGGCTTTTGCGCGCCGGGCAACGACTTGGATTGCCGATGGAGATGCAGCGAGCCTACCAGCGCTACCTCTCGGCCACCGGGATTAATCCGCGACGTAGACGGGATGATCCGGTCGTGCAGCTTTACCGCGAGCTAACCGAAACACCTAAGACGGAGAATGGTAGGCGATAGGGTAGTCTTCTTTCCGGTATGAAACCTCTGACTATTACCTATTTCCCATTCCTTGTGATGAACGTACAGAAAACACATGCATACGGTATTCCTTCAGCGTCTCAATTCTACCTGGCACGCAGCGTTCTGGATGGCTGGCGCACTTGTCTCATTCAGTACGATGGCAGTAGGCGGGCGTGAGCTGGCTGCCGAATTGTCCACCTTTCAAATTCTCTTCTTTCGTAGCCTGATCGGGCTCCCATGTGTGTTACCGGTAGTGCTTCGTATTGCACGGGCGGGTTTTATTCCCCTTGCAGGCAGGGGTGGCTGGGGTGCTGATGCGCCAGCCGATGCGTTCCCCTTACCCACTTATCCAACGCGGGCCGGAGGCCCGCGCACCCAGGTCATTGCGTGACGTGCCAGCAGGCTTCATCACGACGTGCACGGGGTCGCCGGAAACCACGCAGCATTCGGACAAATGAATGGGTCAGCACTCGCCACCCAACGCGGGCCGGAGGCCCGCGCACCCAGGTCATTGCGTGACGTGTCGGCAGGCTTCATCACGACGTGCACGGGGCGCCGGAAACCACGCAGCATTCAGACACATGAATGGGTCAGCACCCGCCACCCAACGCGGGCCGGAGGCCCGCGCACCCAGGTCATTGCGTGACGTGTCGGCAGGCTTCATCACGACGTGCACGGGGCGCCGGAAACCACGCAGCATTCAGACACATGAATGGGTCAGCACTCGCCATCCAACGCGGGCCGGAGGCCCGCGCACCCAGGTCATTGCGTGACGTGCCAGCAGGCTTCATCACGACGTGCACGGGGGCGCCGGAAACCACGCAGCATTCGGACACATGAATGGGTCAGCACTCGCCACCCAACGCGGGCCGGAGGCCCGCGCACCCAGGTCATTGCGTGACGTGCCAGCAGGCTTCATCACGACGTGCACGGGGCGCCGGAAACCACGCAGCATTCGGACAAATGAATGGGTCAGCACTCGCCACCCAACGCGGGCCGGAGGCCCGCGCACCCAGGTCATTGCGTGACGTGTCGGCAGGCTTCATCACGACGTGCACGGGGCGCCGGAAACCACGCAGCATTCAGACAAATGAATGGGTCAGCACTCGCCATCCAACGCGGGCCAGAGGCCCGCACACCCAGGTCATTGCGTGACGTGCCGGCAGGCTTCATCACGACGTGCACGGGGGCGCCGGAAACCACGCAGCATTCAGACAAATAATGGGTCAGCACCCGCCACCCAACGCGGGCCGGAGGCCCGCGCACCCAGGTCATTGCGTGACGTGTCGGCAGGCTTCATCACGACGTGCACGGGGGCGCCGGAAACCACGCAGCATTCGGACAAATGAATGGGTCAGCACTCGCCACCCAACGCGGGCCGGAGGCCCGCGCACCCAGGTCATTGCGTGACGTGCCGGCAGGCTTCATCACGACGTGCACGGCTTGCATTTGTCATATACACGCTGAGTTCGCCATGGATGGCACATCATATTTATGGTAGGATAAGATAAATGACAATTATGGTGAGCTGATAGCCCGCTGCAAGCCAAGAAACTCCTATGAGCAGTAACCTGCTAACCCACATCATTAGTTTTGGCTATCTCCTACGTGAAATGGGGATTGCGGTCAGTCCTGGTCAGATTATCGAACTGATCGAGGCTATTGAGCACGTTGGTCTGCTACAGCGGGAAGATTTGCGTGCTACAATGCGCTGTATCCTGGTGTTACGTCGCGAAGACCTGCCGCTATTCGATGTTGCCTTTGAGTTTTTTTGGAAGAAGGCGCTCGGCATCGATCTCGAGCGCGAGATGATGCAGATGCTGCTCCCGCAGGTCAAAATCCCGCGTCGTCAGTTACGATTACCGCGCCGCCAACCGACGGCTGATGATGAAGATACGGCTGAAGGCCAGGAACGAGAAGAGTTCGAGATCCAACTGACCTTCAGTCGTGATGAGGCATTACGCACCAAAGACTTCGCTCAGTTTACCTGGGAAGAGGTACAGGCGTGCAAAGAATTGATTCGTCGCATGGAGTGGCGCATTCAACCTCGTCGTACCCGACGGCGACGGCCAGATCGTGCCGGTCGGCTCCTCGACATGCGTCGCACCCTGCGGCAAAGTTGGCGCTTCGGCGGTGAACCGCTAGAGTTGTCGTGGCGCAACATCCGCACCGAACCGCGACCATTGGTGCTGATTTGTGATATTTCCGGGAGTATGGAGCGTTACTCACGGATTTTGCTCCAGTTTGCCCACGCCATCTCAGCCGGTCTGGGTAATGTCGAAACATTTGTCTTTGGTACCCGTCTTACCCGCATTACCCGTCAGTTGCGACACAAAGATATTGACGACGCCATCGATGCCGTGAGTAAGCACGTCGTTGACTGGAGTGGCGGTACGCGCATCGGCGAGGCAATTAAAGAGTTTAACTTTCGCTGGGGGCGACGGGTACTTGGGCGGAGTCCGGTTGTATTGCTGATCAGCGATGGTTGGGATCGCGGCGATCCAGAATTGCTGGCCCGCGAGATGGATCGCTTGCAGCGTTCGTGTCACCGCCTGATCTGGTTGAACCCGCTGCTGGGAACGCCCGGCTATGAACCATTGACGGTGGGGATGCAAGCAGCCCTCCCATTTGTTGATGATTTTCTACCGGTACATAATCTGGTAAGTCTGGAACAACTCGGCGTGAAGCTGGCTTCACTCGGCCCACAACGCCCGCTCCGGCGCCAGCGTATGACAATCACTCGAGGCAAACAATGACCGATCCTGCTCAATTGAAAGCTGAAGCTGATGCGTTGATTGCACGCGGTAAAGCACTGATTGCAACCGATTTACCCCAGGCAACCGATCTACTCAATCGGGCGGTTAAGCTCTATTGGGCTGCTGGGGAGTATTACAGTGCTGCTGCACAGACCGGGAATTATGGGTGGGCATTGCGGCGGATGGGCCGCCCCGATCTGGCGCGTCCCTATCTGGCGCGGGCTGCCGAGATTTTTGCCGATCTGGGCCTGACCGATTTCGCCGAACGGCATCGAGCCGCGGCTGAAGATATTGCTGCCGATCTCACACCAGAATTGTTAGCCAGTTTACCGCCAACAGTACGATCTGCGATTGAACGACAAGATGGTGCAGCGCTGCAATTTGCACTTAACGCCTTGCCACCCGCCGAACAGCAGACTGTTATTGATCGTCTGACGGCAATTGGTCTCATTAGCCTGGCCGATAGCGAAGAGACAACGGCGCAGGCCGTTCAGCAGTTCGAGCCACTGTTGCAGGCGATTGCCGCAATAGCCCGTGGTAATGAACACGAACGGCCTGACGTCGAACAGGCCCTCCACGATCTCGAACGGAAGGGATGGCACATTCGTAAGGCGGTGCATCGTATCTGGAATGGCGAGCGGCGCCGTCAGCGGTTAACGCATGACCTTGACGAGGTTGATACGGCGCTGGTCAACCGGATTCTCGATATTCTGGCGTCGCCGACGTCCTGAGAGCCAGGTCAGCTTAAGAACGCCTGCAATGCGGCCAGAGTTTCGGTGGGCGCTTCTTCCGGTAAAAAGTGACCACCGGGCACGCTATGGCCCTGCACGTCTGACGCATACTGCCGCCAGACCTCTAACACGTTGTACTTTCTACCAACAAACCCCTGTGCTCCCCATAACACCAGAAGCGGGCAATCTACCTTCCGTCTGGCGCGCACATCAACCTCGTCGTGTTCCAGATCAATCGTTGCTGCGGCACGATAATCGGCACAACTAGCAGCAATAGTCGCCGGATTGCGGAAACAACGCAGGTACTCGGCAACTGCCTCTTCTGTAAATGCGGTCGGAGTTCGTCCCCAGTGGGCCAGCTTACTACGCAGCCAGAATTCGGGGTTGGCGCCAATCAGCGTTTCCGGCAACGGCGCCGGTTGAATCAAAAAGAACCAGTGATAATACGCCGTCGCAAATTCGCGGTCGGCTGTCAGGTACATATAATGGGTTGGCACAATATCAAGCACCGCTGCTCGTATCACCTGATCTGGATAATCAAGGCACATCCGGTGGGTCACGCGCGCACCACGGTCATGACCGACGACAAAGAAGCGGGTAAAGCCAAATTGCGTCATCAAGTTAACCATATCGGCAGCCATTGCCCGCTTGCTGTAAGGCGTATGGTCAGGATCGTCCGCCGGTTTTGCGCTGTCACCGTAGCCACGCAAATCGGCGGCAATAACGGTAAATTGCTCGGTCAGCTTTGGTGCTATAGCGTGCCACATAGCATGCGTCTGCGGATAGCCGTGGAGTAACAACAACGGTTGCCCACTACCGCCAATCGCCCCGGCAATCGTGATACCGTTAACATCACGCTGAAATGGAACACAACGGTTAAGAATCGTCAAGCTGGCACCTCGTTTCGTTGATAAAGTTTCTTCTCAGCACGAGCTAAATCAAATATAATCTATTATAATCAGCTTACTCGGTTGCCATAAGTAAAGGAGGAAACAAAGTGGTTTCGCGTATCGGTGTGCTATTCCTGGTAGTAGCAATGCTGCTAGTCAGTGCCTGTGGCACCACGACGCCAACAACTGCTCCGACAGCAGCCCCTGCGGACGGTCAATCGGCTCCTGCCCCCGCCCCTGCACAGACTCTCCGTTACGCATTTGGTGGTGGACCGGTTGGTGGTGTGTTCCAGGTATATGCTGATGTCCTTTCCTTGATTATCAAAGAGAAAGTGCCCGGCGTCGACATTACGGCTGAGGGTACTGGTGGTTCGGCCGAGAATCTGCGCTCGGTCAATGCCGGTGACCGGCAGTTTGGGATTGTCTATTCAGGCGACGTAGCGCTAGGCGCATTGGGGCAGTTACCCGACGATCCAACAGTGTACGATAAGGTGATGCCGGTTGCGCCCCTCTACGGTGGAGTGGCACATCTGGTGGTGAGTGAAGCGAGTGGCATTAACTCAGTTGCCGATCTAGTTGGGAAGCGGATCGCGCTGGGCAATGCTGGCTCAGGTGCGGCTCTCAGTGCCGAGCGTTATTTTAAGGCGCTGGGTCTCTTTGATAAGATAAAGATTGAGTATCTTGGTTATTCACAGGCAGCCGCGGCAATGGCCGATGGTCAGCTTGACGGCTTCTGGGTATTGGCCGGGTTCCCGAACGCTTCGGTACGTGAAGCCGCTGCAGCGACGAAGATTAAGCTGATCGATATCTATACCCCAGGTGTGGAAGCTGGCTTCTTCCAGCAGTACCCATTCTATTCGCAGCGGGCACTGACCGGTGGCGCCTATGATAACGTGCCGAACGATGTGATGAGCTTCCAGGATACTGCTCTCTGGGTTGCTAATGCTGATGTACCAGCAGACATTGTGTATCAGGCACTCAAGGCGGTGTACCTTGAAGGTGGTCTGGATCGACTGCGCGAAGCGCATCCTTCAGCCAAAGAGATGGGCCTCGAGGTTGGCATCACCGGTATTGCCAATAAGTTGCATCCCGGTGCAGTTAAATTCTGGACTGAACAGGGTGTGCAGATTCCTGATAATCTAAAGTAGTCGTCCGTGTCAGGTGGCAACGGGGTAGCTGAGTCGATACTAGAGGAGGCCCTGTGCTTCCTCTAGTAACATCTGGTGAAGAGGGGTCTATGGCTGATCTGAAACCATCGAACAACACTGGTATCACGCTAACCAGCGACGAGATCGATCAGGATAAGGCGCGCAAATACCTTGAGCAAGAAGAGAAACCGACCCGAACCCTAGGACGCTTTTGGGGCACAATTGTTGCTCTCATTGCAGTCGGCATGGCCGGTTTTTATATTTACACTGCTGGAACGCTGCCGGCGCCGGTGCAGTGGCAGCGTGGTATCTATGTGATGTTGACCTATATCCTGGTGTTGCTGCTCTATCCGGCGGTTGGGAAGAAGAACCCATTGCAGCCCTGGCTAAACGGTCTGGCCGAACGATTACCGACACCGTTGCAGGTCATTATCGCACCGCGAGGTGGGCCTACGATTCTCGATCTTGCCTTAATTATCATCACAGTCATTGTGGTGGGTTACTTTATTCTCAATTACCCATCTCTGCAACGGCGAGCAGGCGCCTATAACCCTACCGATTTCACCATTAGTGTGATTGGTCTGATCATCTCGCTGGAGATTGCCCGGCGGGTTCTAGGCTGGTCGATGACGCTGATTGGTCTCTTTTTTATTCTCTATCTGCGATTTGGTTTCGTTCTATACGACATTCCAGTCCTTGAAACTTTTGCACACCGTGGTCAACCATGGCAGCGGGTCGCCACTGTGCTCTTCCTTGATCAGGAAGGTGTGTTCGGCGTGATGGCCAACGTGCTGGTGAGCTACGTTATTCTGTTTATCTTTTTCGGTGCGTTTCTCAACAAGGCTGGCGCCAGTCGCTTTTTTATTGATCTGCCGTTGGCATTAGCCGGTAAGAGTACCGGTGGCCCGGCCAAGGTGGCTGTGCTGTCATCGGCGTTGTTTGGTTCGATCTCCGGCAGTGCGATTGCCAATACTGTCAGCACTGGTACCTTCACGATTCCAATGATGAAGCGGGCTGGCTTTCGTCCGCACGTGGCGGGGGCAATCGAACCGTCGGCTTCGATTGGCGGTGCATTCATGCCGCCGGTGATGGGGGCCGGTGCGTTCTTGATGTCGGAATTGACCAATACTCCCTATTCGGTGATTGTCGCGATTTCGGTTGTCCCGGCAATTCTGTATTTCCTTTCCGTTTTGACGATGGTGCATTTTGAGGCCAAGAAGTTTGGCCTCAAGGGGATCAAAACTGAACATACGGCTTGGGAGATTATTCGTAACGAATGGTATCTGTCGTTACCGCTGTTTGTCATTATCTTTATGCTGGCCCGTGGCTTTTCGCCAGGATATGCGGCCTTCTGGTCAATCCTCTCTTGTATCCCATTGATGTATCTCTTACCCGAAAATCAGGTCGATTTCAAAAATCCGGCAGCACAGGGTGGGACAATCGTTCACGCTTTTCTGCGCAGCACAGTGCGAGTGATGAAGACCATTAATGAGGCAATTCAGAAAGGTGTACGTGATACCCTGGTCATCGGCGCTACAGTAGGGGTCATTGGGATGATTGTTGGTACCATTTACGCCACCGGTGTCGGGCAGCGGTTTGCCAATATCATTGTGAGCCTGAGTGGTGGCAACTTGTTGGTAGCTGTGCTGCTCATCGGGATTGCCTCGTTGATTCTAGGTATGGGCGTGCCGGTAACGGCGTCGTACCTAATTACTGCCGTGATTGCAGTCCCCGCCTTAAGCGATCTGGGTGTGGCAATTCTGGCCGCTCACATGATCGTCTACTGGTTTAGCCAGGATAGCAACATTACTCCGCCAGTATGTGTGGCTGCGTATGCCGGCGCAGCGATCGCTGGCGCCGATCCCTGGAAAACCGGATGGACATCGTTCAAATTTGCGAAATTACTCTATGTGATGCCGCTGCTCTTTGCCTTTACACCAGAGATCCTTATGATCGGAGCAAGTGGTCAGCCTCTGATTGATGTCGAGTGGAGCAAAGTGGCAATGTCGTGGTTCTCAGCAACGCTCGGTACCATCGCCTTCTCAGCAGTTTCGATGTTTTACCTGGTACGTAAAACCACGTGGTGGGAATGGATTATCGCTGCGTTCGGGACATTTCTCTGTTTCTGGCCCAGTCTGCTAACAGATATTATCGGAGTCGCTATTGTGGGCGGGGTCTGGCTGTGGCAGTGGTACGATGTACGTCGCCAGCGTCAGCCTACGGTGCAGTCAAGCGTAGCCGATTGAGGTAGAGCAAAGGAGTGGTAAGACAATGCACGATATTCTCGATGCGATAGATCGCTGGTTAGCTCGCGGTGAACAGGTGGCGATTGCGACGGTAGTACGAACGATGGGGTCATCGCCACGTCAGGTTGGAGCTAAGATGGCAGTCTCATCGAGCGGCGCAATGATTGGCTCGGTGAGCGGCGGGTGTATTGAAGGGGCTGTCTTTGAGGCCTGCCAGGAAGCCATTGCAACAGGCCAGACCCGGTTGCTTCATTTTGGGGTTGCCGATGAGACGGCGTGGGAAGTAGGGCTAGCTTGCGGGGGTACCATTGATGTCCTGGTTGAGCCATTACGTTAAATAAACCCCATTGCAGGAAATGCGTATGAGCACGATCTATGAGTTGGTGCGCGAAGCGGTACGAAGCGGTCAGCCGCTGGCTACAATAACAGTATTGTCGGGTGAGTCGATCGGGGCAAAGATGGCGCTTAGGCCCGATGGACAGACGGTTGGTGATCTCGGCGATACTGAGTTGACAGCGCAAGCGGTACAGGTCGCTTTACCGCTACTCACAGCAGGGGAAACGCAGACCGTCTCTTTGACACCGGAAGTAACCATTTTCGTCGAGAGCTTCGTTCCACCGCCAACATTGTATATGGTTGGTGGCGTTCATATCAGTATTGCGCTGGCTGCGCTGGCGAAGATCGTGGGTTTTCGCACGGTGGTGATTGATGCCCGAGACGCATTTGCAACCGCAGAGCGTTTTGCTCACGTTGATGAACTGATCTTGGCCTGGCCTGATGAGGCGCTGGCCGGTAGGCTTGATGCGCGCAGTAGTGTTGCTGTACTCACCCACGATCCCAAGCTCGACGATCCGGCGTTACGAGTGGCATTGCGTTCACCGGCACGTTATATTGGCGCATTAGGAAGCCCCAAAACCCATGCCCGTCGTCTCGAGCGGTTGGCTGCCGAAGGATTCACTCCAGAAGAGCTAGCTCGCATCCACGGCCCGATTGGTCTGCCAATCGGCGCAAAAACCCCTGAAGAGATTGCCCTGAGTATCCTGGCCGAGGTGGTGCAGATTTCTCGCCGTGGGGCGAGTACCGGTGTCCAGAAAGGAGCATGAACTATGCCGCCGCTTGACCGTCGTCAAGCCGAATTACTCTACGAAGGTGCTCAGGCATTGGTACGTGGCGATAAGGAACGGGCACGGGCATTACTCCTTGAGCTGGTTGAATTAAACGAACAGATTCCCGAAGCCTGGCTCTGGCTGAGTGGTGCGGTAGATGATCCCGAAGATCAGCGCGTGGCGCTCGAAAATGTGTTGGCACTCGATCCCGATAATCCCTATGCGAAGGAAGGACTGGCCTACCTCGATGCGCAAGCACAGCGGTAGGAGGGTAGTACTGCACGCATCCACTGTCAATAACGCTTGATTCCCGCCATCACTTGGGTAAGCGGGCCAGGGGGATGCTGCGGGCAGCCCTCACCCCCAGCCCCTCTCCCGCGCTGCGGGAGAGGGGGGAGCTGGTTCATGGCCTCGGTGCAGCGCAGAATCGCCCCTGCTCCGCTCACCTCCCCCCTTCCTCGCCCACAGCGTGGGAGCGGAAGGGGGGCCAGGGGGATGCTGCGGGCAGCCCTCACCCCCAGCCCCTCTCCCGCGCTGCGGGAGAGGGGGGAGCTGGTTCATGGCCTCGGTGCAGCGCAGAATCGCCCCTGCTCCGCTCACCTCCCCCCTTCCTCGCCCACAGCGTGGGAGCGGAAGGAGGCTGGGGGGATGGTGAGGGCAGCCCTCACCCCCAGCCCCTCTCCCGCGCTGCGGGAGAGGGGGGAGCTGGTTCATGGCCTCGGTGCGGCGCAGAATCGCCCCTGCTCCGCTCACCTCCCCCCTTCCTCGCCCACAGCGTGGGAGCGGAAGGGGGGCCAGGGGGGTAGGTGAGGGGCGCTACACCCTTCAGACAAACACAAAACTACTTCTGCCCCACCCAATAGGTATTGCGACTGACAGTCGGCATTGCGCGCACAGTCACTCCCTCAACAGTAGTAAGCTCAGCCTCGTTAACCAATACGAGCGTTGGTTGTACCCCAGGAAAACGGGACTTATAGGCTTCAATAGCCGCCGCGATCTTACGATTGATCGGCACTTTGGGATTATCGTCATACCACATCAGAAAGGGTAGCTGACGACGGGCACCTGCTTCGTCGGCTGGGATTGCTGAGAAAGCAGTGGTTGATGCTGATAGCTGTTGGGAACGTGATCTGGTCGCCATGCGTGATCATCTCCTTAATCCGTCTATCTACAGCGATACATGTCATAACCGGCACCGGATACTGTGTCTTACCAGAACCACTCACGCTGAAGGTACCAGGTGCCTGACTGTAAATCGTGGATCAGTGTGCGCTTCGCACCATCGATGCAGGTCACGTGGTACCGACGCCACTGCCCATCACGCCGACAAATATCGCTAATCTGAGTGATGCGCGTGATACGATGAACGATGTTCTGATACCGAAAAGCGGCCGGCAAAAAATTGAACCGCAGTTCGAGCAGGACGATCCGATCACTGCGGGGTGGATGACGTTGAGATAGCGGTAACGAGTGACGTGACCAGGTTTGCAGCATTCTCCAACTCAACATCGGCACGCTCCGGTTGATTGCGTAATGGCTCACTGATAGCATTGTATCAGAACATTTGTTCAGTGTCAATAGTCAGCTAACCCTGACCAGAAGTTTTCGACATCTCCGCCTTCCGTTTCTCCACGAGCACTGGCCTCCCGCCCGCGTTGGGGATGGTGCGGGCAGCCCTCACCCCCAGCCCCTCTCCCGCGCTGCGGGAGAGGGGGGAGCTGGTTCGTGAACGCAGCAGCGTTGACAGACGCAGAATCGCCCCTGCAACGCTCATCTCCCCCCTTCCTCGCCCACAGCGTGGGAGAGGAAGGGGGCCAGGGGGATGGTGAGGGCAGCCCTCACCCCCAGCCCCTCTCCCGCGCTGCGGGAGAGGGGGGAGCTGGTTCATGGCCTCGGTGCAGCGCAGAATCGCCCCTGCAACGCTCATCTCCCCCTTCCTCTCCCCGTGTGGGAGAGGAAGGGGGCTGGGGGGATGGTGAGGGGTATCATCCCCCCTTCCTCTCCCACAGCGTGGGAGCGGAAGGGGGGCCGGGGGGGTAGGTGAGGGGCGCTACACTCTTCAGACAAACACAAAACTACTTCTGCCCCACCCAATAGGTATTGCGACTGACAGTCGGCATTGCGCGCACAGTCACTCCCTCAACAGTAGTAAGCTCAGCCTCGTTAACCAATACGAGCGTTGGTTGTACCCCAGGAAAACGGGACTTATAGGCTTCAATAGCCGCCGCGATCTTACGATTGATCGGCACTTTGGGATTATCGTCATACCACATCAGAAAGGGTAGCTGACGACGGGCACCTGCTTCGTCGGCTGGGATTGCTGAGAAAGCAGTGGTTGATGCTGATAGCTGTTGGGAACGTGATCTGGTCGCCATGCGTGATCATCTCCTTAATCCGTCTATCTACAGCGATACATGTCATAACCGGCACCGGATACTGTGTCTTACCAGAACCACTCACGCTGAAGGTACCAGGTGCCTGACTGTAAATCGTGGATCAGTGTGCGCTTCGCACCATCGATGCAGGTCACGTGGTACCGACGCCACTGCCCATCACGCCGACAAATATCGCTAATCTGAGTGATGCGCGTGATACGATGAACGATGTTCTGATACCGAAAAGCGGCCGGCAAAAAATTGAACCGCAGTTCGAGCAGGACGATCCGATCACTGCGGGGTGGATGACGTTGAGATAGCGGTAACGAGTGACGTGACCAGGTTTGCAGCATTCTCCAACTCAACATCGGCACGCTCCGGTTGATTGCGTAATGGCTCACTGATAGCATTGTATCAGAACATTTGTTCAGTGTCAATAGTCAGCTAACCCTGACCAGAAGTTTTCGACATCTCCGCCTTCCGTTTCTCCACGAGCACTGGCCTCCCGCCCGCGTTGGGGATGGTGCGGGCAGCCCTCACCCCCGGCCCCTCTCCCGCGCTGCGGGAGAGGGGGGGGAGCTGGTTCGTGAACGCAGCAGCGTTGACAGACGCAGGATCGCCCCTGCAACGCTCATCTTCCCCCTTCCTCGCCCACAGCGTGGGAGAGGAAGGGGGGCCAGGGGGATGGTGCGGGCAGCCCTCACCCCCGGCCCCTCTCCCGCGCTGCGGGAGAGGGGGGAGCTGGTTCATGGCCTCGGTGCGGCGCAGAATCGCCCCTGCAACGCTCATCTCCCCCTTCCTCTCCCCGTGTGGGAGAGGAAGGGGGCTGGGGGGATGGTGAGGGATCTACTCCCCCTTCCTCGCCCACAGCGTGGGAGAGGAAGGGGGCTGGGGGGATGGTGAGGGGGGGCGCCATTTTCTATCCCCTATCCTTCCCCTCATCACTCCGTCCGCCACGTTTAGCAATCAAACGAATCTGATCGATCTGCATCGTTTTATCAACCGCTTTGCACATGTCATAGATGGTAAGCGCCGCAACGCTTACCGCCGTCAGTGCTTCCATCTCGACACCAGTCTGGCCCTGGCAGCGTACCGTTGCCTCAATCTCTAGGGCAGGGCCTGTCGGATCAGGGGTAAAGGTGATGCTGGCATGACTCAGATTGAGAATATGACACAGCGGAATGAGGTCTGCGGTTCGCTTCGCGGCCATGATCCCTGCTACTCGTGCAACTGCCAGTACATCACCCTTGGGAATACCACCACCGAGGATTAAATTGAGGGTTGTTGCCTGCATCACGACCCGACCTCGGGCAATCGCTTCACGGGCAGTAATCGGTTTGGCGCTGACATCAACCATGTGCGCATTCCCGGCAGCGTCAAGATGACTCAATTCACCCGAATCACTCATACATCCTCACTTTCTCTCGTAATTGCCTGTTATTCGCTCAAATATTCTACTCGATCTCTGATCCTGCGCGGAAAGACATCAATTTGTTATGTTTGTAGATACTTTTCTGGCTTGAAACAGTGGGTGGGGTAAGCTATAATGTGGCGGGAGGTGGGGTAAAGTGGGGAAAAGTGGAGAATACTCCCTCTCAAACCGTGAAGGATCACAGCGGTGTTTTTAGGGTCATACGAGCATGCTATCGATGAGAAGGGACGACTGGCAATCCCGGCTCGCTTTCGTGCCGATCTTGCTGGTGGGATGGTCTTGACCCGCGGCTTCGACCGCTGCTTGCTGATTTTTCCGTTGCCCTACTGGAGTGACCTTACCCGCCGGGTAAGTGCGCTATCGCTGGTTGACGAAGATGCTCGTATGCTGCGTCGGCTGCTCTTTGCCAGTGCCTCAGAACAAGAGATGGATCGTCAGGGGCGAATTTTGCTACCGCAGAACCTGCGTGAAGCTGGTGGATTGACCGATCAGGCATTGTTGGTTGGACTTGATGCGTTTATCGAGGTGTGGGCACCCGATCGCTGGCGTGAAGTACAGCAGCGCCTTGAGACACAAGGGCCACACTTTGATGAACAGATGCGAAAGTTAGGGATTTGATGGTGGTGACCTTCCAGCACACACCGGTCCTCATGGCTGAGGTTGTAAACGCACTGGCTCCCCGTCCTGGCGGTTGCTATCTTGATGCAACGGTTGGTGGTGGTGGGCACGCACTGGCCGTCTTGCAGGCGGCACAGCCCGGTGGCAAATTACTGGGGATCGACGCTGATCCGGCTGCGCTGGCGGCAACCGCCGAGCGCTTAACGACCGCCGGATTACACGAGCAGGCGGTGCTGTGTCACGGCTCTTTTGCTGATCTGGTCACTATTGCAACGACTGCCGGATTTACTGCCTTCGATGGCATTCTGTTTGATCTGGGGGTATCATCGTACCAGCTCGATACACCAGAACGAGGCTTTTCGTTTGCGGCTGATGGACCACTCGATATGCGCCTTGATCCGACGCACGGGCCAACGGCTGCCGATCTGGTCAATCGGTTAAGCGAGCGTGAGCTGGCCGACATTATTTTTCAGTACGGTGAAGAGCACGCCGCACGGCGCATTGCGCGGGCGATTGTCGAACAGCGCCGAACGCAACCGTTCCGGCGTACCGCTGAGCTGGCCGAGGTTGTCGTGCGTGCGGTTGGCGGGCGTCACGGTCGGATTCATCCGGCCACTCGCACTTTCCAGGCCCTGCGGATTGCGGTAAATCAGGAGCTGGATCGGCTGAAGCTGGCACTTCCGCAGGCGGTAGCGTTGCTTGCCCCCGGCGGTCGGCTGGCAGTGATCAGTTTTCATTCACTGGAAGATCGCATTGTGAAGCAGTTTTTACGTGCAGAGGCAACCGGTGCCACACCACGGTTGACGATCCTGACGAAGAAGCCGGTGGTGCCTTCTGCAACAGAGGTTGTGCGTAACCCGCGAGCGCGCAGCGCGAAACTGCGGGTTGCCGCCCGTATCGCAGCATAGGGGTATTGCCAGGGGAGACGACGGTATGGCAGTGAGAATTGAACAGATTCCGGCAATTGTTGGTCGGGTGCGGTGGCGACAGATCGATTTCTCGCGCTACCTGCGCCTCGATGGCGCACGCTATGTCCTCCTATTGACGCTGATTGTTTGTCTGCTCAGCCTGGTGACCCTGGTTCAGAGCGGTCTGGTGACCCGTATGAACTACGACCTGGTTGCGTTGCGCCAGCAACAGGTGCAGCTTAATCGTGAATATTCGCGTCTGCAAGAGCAGCTTGCCCGTGTGCAGTCGGTTGAATCACGAATGAAGCGGGCCACAGACATGGGGTTCCGTCCGCCGACTCCTGAACAGATTCGCTATATCCGTATCCCGAATCTTCCTGAGCTTGATGAGTAATCGCCGATGGCCAGTACAACACGCCGGACAACCATTCCTGCCTCAGCCGAGACTACCGCAGCGGTTCCTCCGCTACGCGGGTTACCACGCTGGCGTTTGCAGGTGCTCTTGCTGAGCTGTGTCTTGATCACAACGATTATTGGGATTCGCTTGATTGATCTGCAAGTAGTGCGCAGCCAGGATTTGGCCCGTAAGGCCCGCCTTGAGATCGAGGCGCCAACGCTGCTGGCGCCACGTCGTGGTCAGATTACCGATGCTAGCGGCACGGTGCTGGCGATGGATGTTGAACGGCAAAGTCTGTTTGCTGTACCACCGCAGGTACCGGCTGAGCGCCAAGCCGAGATTGCGTTGTTGATCGCCAAACTGACCAATGCACCGGCAGAGCAGATTTTGTCGGCGTTGCGTTCCGATCGGCAGTGGGTGCGGTTGGCACGTTGGCTTGATCCTGACGTGGCAGCACAAGTTGCCGAGCTTAAGTTGCCCGGTCTCCGGCTGGTGTATGAGCCGATGCGCTTTTATCCGCAAGGGATTACTGCTGCACAGATAGTCGGCGCACTGAACTTGAACGGTGAGGGGATAAGTGGCATTGAGGCCTATTACGATACCGCTCTACGTGGTACCGAGGGACGGATCGAAGGTGAATTCGACCCGGCTCGTAATCCCATGGCAACCAGCCTCGCACGAGTACTTCCACCCCAAGATGGTGCGAATTTGCAACTCACTATCGATCCGTTTATTCAGCAGATCGCCGAACGTGAGTTGCAGCAGGCAGTGCAAGAGCAGCAAGCCGACGGTGGGACGATTATTGTTCTCGATCCGCGCACCGGCGCGATCCTGGCGATGACGAGTTGGCCGTTCTTCGACCCGAATCGCTGGCAAGAGTACCCGCCCGAGGTTTACGGACGTAATCCGGCAATTGGTACCGTGTACGAACCGGGGAGTACGTTCAAGATCATCACTGCTGCGGCTGCACTCAGCTCTGGGGTGGTAACGACAACAACAACGGTTGATGATCCGGGCTGGGTGGTGCGGTATGGTCAACCATTACGTAATTTCGATGCAGCACCCCACGGCTCGCTAAACCTGGCCGGGATGCTCTACTATTCGAGCAATGTGGCGGCACTGCAATTTAATGAGCTGGTCGGACCAGAGTCATACTATCGTACCCTGACCCGCTTCGGTTTTGGGCAACCAACGGGGGTTGATCTGGCCGGCGAAGAGAGTGGTATTGTCAATTTTTATGGCAGTCCTAGCTATAATCCGCTCACATTTTTGATTAACGCCTACGGTCAGGGGGTTTCAGTGACGCCCCTTCAGTTGGTGCAGGCCGCCGCAGCGATTGCTAATGATGGCGTCATGATGCAACCGTATGTCGTGCAGCAGATGTGTCGTGGCAAGGAGTGTGTGCGAACCGAACCGCAGGTGGTGGGAAAACCCATCGAGGCATCGATTGCCCATACTGTGCGTGAAATGATGGTTGACGCGGCCAATCATTATGCACCGGTGATCTGGGGTCCGCGTACCGGGAACTGGCGCGACCAGTGGCTGATCCCCGGCTACCGCGTGGGAGCCAAAACCGGCACTGCCTCAATCCCTTTACCCGGTGGCGGGTACGATCCATCGTACACAATCGGTTCTGTATTGGGGATTGCACCGGTCGATGAGCCACAGTTTGTCGTGCTGGTGAAGATTGATCGCCCCAAGAAGGATACGCTCGGTGTGCTGACCGCAATACCGGTGTATTACAACCTGGTCGATCAGTTGCTGCGTTACGCGCATATCCCACCGGATCGTAGTCTGGTCAGTCCGGGACAGCCATAGGAGGGGAAGGGTGTGTTGATCAACGTACTCTCAGCTTTTTATCAGATAACCATCCCAGATGATAACAAGGCCGTTCTGGATGGTAATGCTATAATGGCCCTTACAAGCTGTCCGGTGCAGACGATGGCTTGGGGAGGGCAAATTGATCAGACTCGATCATTTATTGTACGGCGTTCAACCACGCACAACACGACAGGCAGTATCGCTGCCGACCGCATGGGCCGAACGCATGATTGGGCCGATTGTAACCGATTCACGGGCAGTCGTGCCGGGTTCGCTCTTTGTCGCATTGACCGGCGAACGTACCGATGGACATCGTTTTTTGCCCGATGTGGTGGCAGGTGGTGCAGCCGCAGCACTGATTTCGCCCTCAAAGCTGGCAGTACTGGCCCCCGATCTGAACGCTGTGGCTCGGCCATGGCATCTGATCGAGCCGACTCAGACTGTCTCTCTGGCGACAGTGCCGCCCGAAGCCTGCCTCCTCATCGCTGTAGACGATCCACTCTTTGCATTGCAGCGAGTGGCCGTCTACCATCGACAGATGTTCACGCCGACGGTGATCGGGATCACCGGAAGTGTGGGCAAGACCTCAACCAAAGAGGTCGTCGCGGCTGTTGTTAGCCAGCGCTTCCGCACCTTAAAAAGTCAACGCAGTTTCAATAGTGAGGTGACGTTACCGGCAACCTTGCTCGAGCTGACTGCCGACCATCAAGTGGCAGTGCTCGAGATGGGAATGTGGGCGGCGGGTGAGATTCGCTTTCTGGCGACTCTCGCCCGTCCCCAGATTGGGATTGTGACCAATGTCGGACCTTCACACCTGGAACGACTGGGTAGTATCGAGGCCATTGCCAATGCAAAAGCAGAATTACCCGAGTCGCTACCTGCCGATGGTTGGTGTATCCTTAACGCTGATGATCCACGTGTGGTGGCGATGGCGAATCGTACCGCCGCCAGGGTGCTGACATACGGCTACGCCGATCAAGCCGATGTGCGTTTGCTAAAGGTAGAAAGCTATGGCTTGCACGGGATCGAGCTGACGGTCGAATACCACGGGCAACAACATCGGCTGCGGACACCGCTGATTGGGCGGCATCACGCCTACACGGCGCTGGCGGCCATCGCCGCTGCGCTGGTGCTCGGTATGGATTGGGATGCGATTGCAGCCGGATTGCGCGAACCTGGCGAACAGTTGCGTTTGCGTGTGGTTCGTGGTCGAAATGGGGTGACAATTATCGATGATACCTACAACGCTGCACCTCTCTCGACCATTGCCGCTCTTCAGGTGTTGGCCGAAACCGAGGGACGGCGCATTGCAGTCCTCGGTGAAATGCTTGAACTTGGGGCAGCCAGTGAGGAAGGTCATCGGCAGGTCGGCGCTGCTGCTGCAACAACTGCCGATCTGCTCATTGCTGTCGGTCGCCAGGCGCACATAGTGGCCGATGCCGCACGTCGGGCTGGAATGTCTGCCGCGCAGGTGAAGACATGTCCTGATAATGAAGCAGCTATCGAGCTGCTGAATCAGATCATTCAAGCCGGTGATTGTCTCCTGATTAAGGGGTCGCGCGGCGTGCAAATGGAGACTATCGTCGTTGCGTTGACGCGCACTGAATCGTAGCTCGAATCATCAAAACGACAGGAGAAGTTGTGTGAGCGTCCTTCGTGCAGTACTGGTTCAAGATATGGCACGTGCGCTGTTGCTGGCTGCCGCAGCGTTTGTTCTAACCTTAATCATCGGTGGATGGTGGGTACGCTTTGCGCGCAAGCATAACCTGGGAAAGCGCATTCGTCCTGACGGTCCGCAAAGCCACTTGGTGAAAGTAGGCACACCAACGATGGGTGGAATTATGATTGTGAGTACCGTGTTGATATTAACGGTACTTTTCAATCTCGTTGATCGCTGGTCAATGCTGCTTCCCCTGGGTGTGATGGTCAGTTTCGCCGTCCTGGGTGCTATCGATGACTGGCTTTCCTTGACCGGTTCCCGTTCAAAAACCCACGGTTTTACGGTACGATTTAAGTTCTGGATCATGATGGCGGTGGCGTTTGTAGCTAGCCTGGCACTCTATCTACCACAACCCTACGGTCTCGAACACGAGGGGTTGGTCCAGATACCGTTTGTGGGTGAAGTGAATATCGGTCTCTGGTTTATTCCGATAGCAGTGTTGATCATTGTCTTCATCTCGAACGCCGTTAATATTACCGATGGTCTCGATAGCCTGGCCGGCTGGAATCTGACACTTTCGTTCGGTGCGTATGGGGTCATTACCTTTCTGGCCGAGCCACGTCTAACCAATTTGATGGCGTTTTGCTTTACCGTGGTGGGAGCGTGTGCAGCCTTTCTCTGGTACAACGCTTATCCGGCCCAGGTTTTTATGGGTGATCTCGGCGCCCTGTCTTTAGGGGCAACGCTGGCGGTGGTGGCGTTGCAGTCGCAGCAATGGCTGCTCTTACCGGTGATCGGGATTGTGTTTGTGATCGAAGCCCTCTCGACAATGATCCAGACTACCTATTTCAAATGGACGAAGTGGCGCTACGGTGAGGGCCGCCGGATCTTTAAGATGGCTCCCTTGCATCACCATTTTGAGTTGCTCGGCTGGAGTCAGCCGCAAGTGACCCAGCGTTTTGTGTTGATTGGTACAGTGGCCGCAATGATTGGTATTTCACTGGCATTGATTTTTGGGTCACCGCAGACGGGAGTCCAGGTTGACGTGCCTGCAATCACGGTTATTGAGGGTGATGGGGGGCGCTGATGGAGAGGTTGGCCGGGAAGCGGGTTGTTGTTATGGGTCTGGGTGTTCATGGTGGTGGCCTGGGAGTGGCCCGCTGGTTGTTGCGCCAGGGTGCTGAGATCATTGTCACTGACCATGCCTCACCAGAGGTACTGGCCGAGCCGATAGCTCGTCTCAATGCGTTTGCCACCGAGCTAGGGGTATCCGTTCGCTATACACTGGGTGAACATCGCGCCGAAGATATTCGCGCTGCTGAGATGTTGGTGGTGAACCCGGCAGTGCGCCCCGATTCACCCTGGCTGGCACTGGCTCGTTCGTATGGGGTAAAGATTGAAACCGAGATGACCCTCTTCTTCCGCGCCTGTCCTGCACCAATTCTGGGTGTGACCGGTACAAAGGGTAAGACAACGACCACGCTGTTGCTGGCTGCTATGATCCGGCAACGTTACCCCAATACCGTTGTAGCCGGTAATCTCCGTGTCTCGGCACTGGAAGCGATCACGCAGATTACGCCGCAAACGCCGGTTGTGCTGGAATTGAGCAGTTTTCAATTAGAACGCCTGGGCGAAGCCGGCTTAAGTCCACAGTACGCTCTGCTGACCAATCTAGGAATTGATCATCTCAACTGGCACGGTTCGCTGGCAGCTTATGCCAATGCCAAACGTCAGATTATGGCACACCAGGGAGAAAATGGTGTCGCGGTCTTGCCACCAGAGCAGGCGCAAGCCTGGGGCCATGGCCGTCAGGAGGTGATCAGTTTCAGTCTCACCGACCCAACAGCCGATGCTACGGTTGACGCCGCTGGCTATGCGCGCTACCGTGATGTGATCCTCTTTCATCGATCTGATCTACGGCTGCCTGGTGTCCACAATCTCGCCAATGCCCTGGCAGCAGCGACACTGGCGTATCGGTTTGGGATCGAACCAGAAGCGATCGCGACAGCACTGCACGAAATAACGGCGGTTGAACACCGGCTGGAATTGGTTGCGACGATTGATGACGTGCGGTACATCAACGATACAACCGCAACGAATCCGACCGCAACTGCGGCAGCGTTAGCCACCGTGGATGGGCCAATTGTCTTGATTACCGGTGGTGCAGATAAAGAACTCGATCTGGCCGCGCTGGCTGATACCATTGCCAACGGTGCTGCGGCAGTCGTGTTACTCGATGGAAGTGCAACACCGACATTACAAGCGTTATTGCGCGCCCGAAAGCCAGATTTACCACTCGCCGGCCCTTTTACCGATCTATCCGCCGCGGTAGCCACGGCGCGGTTGTTTGCACAGCCCGGTGGCGCGGTTTTGCTCTCACCTGGATGTGCCAGTTTTGGCATGTTTCGGAATGAATTTCATCGCGGTGAAGCATTTCGTCAGATTGTGCGTCAATTGGCTGCCGTGCGTGCCGGAGAGCAAATGTATGACTCATCCTCCTAATGAACCCGACGAGATCGAAGAATTCTTACGTCGGGCTGAACGTGAATTCGGTCGGCGTCCTGATTTACCAGAGGAACCGTCATCGCCACCGCCACGACCGTTGCCACCGCGTCCATTCGTCACCCAGAGTCTGTTGTGGGCGATTGGGATCGTGTACGTCTTGAGCTGTGTACTGAGTGGGTCGCTCTTTCAACCAGGATTGCCAGTACTCATTATGTTGGGGGCAAAGGTTAACGAGCGGATTGCCAATGGTGAGATGTGGCGTCTGTTCACTGCTGTGTTTCTCCACGCCAATCTTATTCACATTTTCTTCAATGGCTACGCCCTTTCGGTGCTTGGTCCCGAGACGGAGCGCTTTTACGGTCATGCCCGCTTCCTGGCCCTATATCTGCTGAGTGGGTTAGGCGGAAGTATCGCTTCGTATGCCCTCTCACCGGCGCCCGCAGTTGGCGCAAGCGGCGCCATTTTTGGCCTGATCGGAGGTCTCGGTATCTTCTACTACCTCAATCGACAGGCATTGGGTGAGTTTGGTCAGAATCAGGTGCGTAATATCGCGGCGATTGCCTTTATTAACCTGCTTATCGGTTTTGCCGCTCAGGGTGTCATTGATAATTGGGGGCATTTGGGCGGTTTACTGAGTGGGTTGGTGGTTGGGCTTGCCCTCTCTCCCCGCCTGATCATCGATCTGCGCTTCTTCCAGCCAATCCTGATCCGGAGTTTCCCCGCCCAGGGCTGGCTATGGACGCTGGCAATTGCGTTGGTGATGATGGTGTTGGTGCGTCTGATCACACCGGCATAGGTGCAGAACCTGAGTATATGGGTGCTACACGGTGAAAGAAGGAATGTATGCTCAAGCGTGATGAGCCACGTTCCACGGGATCGCTCTTCGACCGCACAACTCATCCGCCTGACCGCGTGTTGTTAGTGACGGTCATCGGCTTGACCGCCTTTGGGCTGGTGATGGTCTATAGCGCCAGCTTTGTTGATGCAGCGGTCTTTCACGGCAATCCATTCTACTATGTATTGCGGCAAACGATGGGGTCGCTGATCGGTTTAGGAGCGCTGTGGTTAATGCAGCAGATCGATCACCGCATCTGGCAGCGCTACTCGATCCATTTAATGGCGATTGCAATCATTCTTCTTGTCAGTGTCCTCCTGCTGCCGGCCAGTATCACCGAAGTCAATGGTTCGCGCTCGTGGATACGCTTCGGAGAGGGGTGGCTGGGTATCTTCAGTATTCAACCGGCAGAGTTTGTGAAGTTGGCGATCATTATCTACTTCGCCCACTGGCTCTCGCAGCGAGGTCAGCGATTAGGCAACGTAGCCTACGGGTTGGCGCCATTCGCCGTGATCCTTGGATTCATTTGTGGCCTGATCATGTTACAACCCGATCTGGGGACAACGATCATCATCCTCCTCATCGGTGGGGCGATCTTCTTTGCGGCTGGAGCCAATCTGTGGCAGGTTGCCGGTGCTGCACTGCTGGCAACCGTCGCTTTCTTCGCTCTGATCGTGACGTTCCGCAGTGGACGCTGGCAGGCCTTTCTCGATCCGTGGTCGCGGGCAAGCGCTGAAGGGTATCAGATTATTCACTCACTCTACGCATTCGGGAGCGGTGGTCTCTTTGGACAGGGGATCGGGATGAGTCGCCAAAAGCACCTCTGGCTGCCACAGCCCCATACCGATACAATTTACGCAATTATCGGCGAAGAGTGGGGTCTGCTCGGCACGCTAGCCGTGCTGGTTGCGTTTCTGATCATCGCAGTGCGTGGATATCGCATCGCTGCGCGTGCACCTTCACCGTTTGCTGCGTTGGTAGCTGTTGGTATTACGTCGTGGCTCGTGTTTCAGGCCTTTGTCAACATTAGCGTAACAGTGGCACTTATTCCGTTTACCGGCTTGACCTTGCCATTTCTGTCATACGGTAACTCATCGTTAATAAGCTGTCTGATGGCCACCGGTTTATTGTTGAATATCTCTCGCCATGTCGATCAGTCATCAACCGATAATTCAAAAACCACCGCCAGCTTCCGTACCGGCCAGGCTCCGTCTCATTCTTTCGGGTGGCGGCACTGGCGGTCACGTCTATCCGGCGCTGGCCGTCGCTCACGTACTGGCTGAACAGGCGCAGGTTGTGTATGTGGGCAGCGTTGGCGGGATGGAAGAGCGGATTGTAGTGCGAGAAAGCCAACTTCCGTTTCGTGCGTTGCCAGCAGCCGCTGTGCGTGGTCGTGGGCCGCTAGGGGCTGTGCGTGCGCTCTTTACACTGGCTCGTGGCGTGATCGTGGCCGGACAATTGTTAGACCAGGAGCAACCGGCGGCGATCTTGGGAACCGGTGGTTATGTGTGTGTACCACTCTTTGTGGCGGCTAAGCTGCGGCGCATACCAACGATGATCTATTTGCCAGATGTCGTACCTGGATTAGCCGTGCGCCTGTTAAGTCGGATCGCCGATTTGACGGCGGTAAACGTCAGTGATGCGTTACCACGATTAGGGTTACACGAGGGTGATCGCCGGGCACTGGCAACTGGTTATCCGGTACGGTCTGAATTATTTACGGCCAACCGTGAGATGGCACGGGCTGCGTTTGGCATTCGCTCCGATCAGACCGTTCTGTTGGTCTATGGTGGTAGTCGAGGGGCACGCAGTATCAATCGGGCTATCGCTGCATTGTTGCCGACATTATTGCCCCTCTGTACTATCATTCATGTGTGTGGGCGGGAAGGCGATCAGGAATGGCTGGCGGAAACCGCAGCACGTCTTGAGCCGGCGTTACGTGAGCGTTATCTGCTCTTCCCTTACCTTGAAAGTGGGCAGACCCGTAGTATGACCGCCGCCCTGGCGGCTGCTGATGTGGCCGTGTGCCGCAGTGGCGCCTCAACGCTGGCTGAGCTACCGGCAGTCGGGCTACCAGCAGTGCTGGTACCGTACCCTTATGTGCATCAGGATGAAAATGCCGATTATCTGGTTCAACGGGGTGCAGCCCTGAAGGTAGCTGATGATGCGATGTTGGGTGATGGTGCACCGGAGGCCGGGCCGTTAGCGCAGGCAGTTCGACAATTGTTAATCGATCACGAGATGCGGAGGCAGATGGCAGTACGCAGCCGTGCGCTGGCTCGACCCGAAGCGGCGCAGACGCTAGCCGCGGCGCTGATGGAACTCGCCACAAGGAGTTCAACATGATGGAAGAGTGGATGGTCATTCCTTTAGCGCAGACGGTTATTACAGTTAATTTGAACGGTTTTGCTTTATTGCTCATTCTGATGGCATTGGGGGGCTATGTCGGCTACCAGCAGGGTCTGCGTAATCTCCTTACGCTTGCGCTCTGGACGATCATCGCCTACATCGTTTGTGTCCAGGGTGGTACATTTCTGGTAAGTGTTATCAATCGATTATGGATCAATGCACCTCGCTTTATCGCATTCTTGATTGGTAATGATCCGACACTGGTACCACCGCTTGATCCGCTTATCACACCGGAATTTCAGGTACCGCTCTTCTTTCGGATGATGGCATTTATCGCATTGATCCTCTTAGGAAGGTTTCTCGATAGTAAGGCTGCATGGAAGGGGCCGCCAAAAGAGCGTTTGGCTCGTCCGCTAGGGTTGTTTGTGGGAGCGTTTATTGTTCTGCTGTGGACCAACGCTGCGGTCGTGTTTTGGCGCGAATTTGTGAATAGCGGCGGTATCTTCGAAGGACCAATTGCGCTCTTTCTCAATACATTACCTGATGTCAGTATTATCTTACCATCGTTGATCGCCATCTTCTTTATGATTTTAGGGTTGCTTATTTTATTCAACTTTCCAAAGGTCTGGAAACCGTGAGTCACTATCACATCATTGGGATTGCCGGCGCTGGCATGAGCGCCATTGCGCATCTGTTAATGGATCAGGGCCATACGGTGAGCGGTTCGGACCTCACCGCCAATCGAGCTACCGCAGCACTCCAGGAACGCGGAGCACAGGTCTGGCAGGGTCACGATCCGGCGTATGTACGAGGGGCAGACTATGTGCTGGCAACGGCTGCTATTCGTGGCTCCCATCCTGAACTCGATGCTGCGGTAGCGCTGTCTATTCCGCGCCTGAGTCGGGCCGATCTGTGGCGGATGTGGTCAGCCCAACGACCGGTGATTGCGATTGCCGGAACCCACGGCAAGACGACAACCAGTGCGCTGACGGCATTGGCCCTGCGTGGCGCGGGGATCGAGTGTGGTTTTTTGGTCGGTGCCGAAGTTCCGGCGTTGGGTGGTAGTGCGCAATGGGGCGATCCAACAGCGCCACTGGTGATTGAGGCTGATGAGTACGATCGCGTTTTTCTGGCCCTGACACCGGCGATGGCGATTGTCACCAATGTTGAGTGGGATCATCCCGATATTTACCCAACTGCGGCTGAGTATATCGCTGCCTTTGCTGCCTTTGCCAGACAGGTACGCGACCCGCGCCGTCTTATTCTCTGCGCCGATGATCCTGGGACACTGGCCCTGGCCGAACACAGCGAAGCCTGTCTGTACGGGATCGATGAGCGCATCGCGACCGATCCGGTTTCCTGTCGGCTGGCCCCACTCGACTGGACGGCAAGTGGGGTGCGGGTGACGCCAGAGGGCCAACAGTTTGATCTCTGGTATTACGACCGTCGTACCTTCGGTCGGCGATTTGCCACAACGGTGCGCCTGGCGATTCCCGGTGACCATAATGTACGCAATGCAACGGCAGCCCTGGCCGCAACAGCGTTGTGGGGAGCTGATCTCGTCGCAGCAGCAACAGCACTGGTCAGCTATCACGGCAGTAGTCGGCGTTTTGAGTGGCGGGGTGAGATTGCCGGAATAACGCTGATCGACGATTATGCCCATCATCCGACCGAAGTGCAGGCTACGCTCGCTGCCGCGCATCAGCGTTACCCTGACCGTCGCCTGATCGTTTATTTGCAACCCCATACCTTTAGTCGCACACGCAGTCTGTGGACACAATGGCCGGCGGCGTGTCAGGCAGCGGCGATGGTGTTGGTTGGTGATGTCTACCCAGCGCGCGAACAGGGTGATCCGGTTGCCCTGGCGATGGCGCTGGTTGAACATCTGGTTGCACACGGGGTAACAGCACGCTATGCCGGAAAACCGGCAGATGCGGCTCTGGTTCTGCATTCGCTGGCACAACCCGGCGACGTTATCTTGACGCTGGGGGCTGGGGATAGTGATCAGGTGTCGGCGTTGTTTATCGCACAACAACACGCCGCGCAACAGGAGGTGTAAGGTGCCCGCTCTGTTATCGATACCATTGCGCACCGCTGAGCCAATGGCGCGTCATACCTCGTGGCGAGTTGGTGGTTTGGCGCGTTATTATGCTGAACCGGCAACTCCCGCCGAGGCGATAGCGCTGGCAACCTGGGCCACCGATCAGCAGCTCCCGCTGATCTGGATCGGGCGCGGCACCAATCTGTTGGTGCGGGATGAAGGATTTGACGGTGTGATTGCCGTTTACCGTGGGCAGCGGTGGGAACTGCACGATCAGGGTGAGAGTGCCGAACTGTGGATCGAGGCAGGTGCGCCAATGGCCGGTACTGCCCGTCGGCTCGCAGCAATGGGATGGGCGGGCCTGGAATGGGCAGAGGGCCTTCCCGGAACAGTAGGCGGGGCAATTGTCGGTAATGCCGGATGCTACGGCGGCAATGTTGCTGGTCAGTTGATTGCAGCCGAGCTGTTGATGAATGGCTGCGAACGGGTAGAATGGTCGATTAACGATCTGGCGTATACCTATCGCGAGAGTATTCTGAAACAGATGCAGCATACGCCGCTGCCACCACTTGTGCTATCTGGCCGGTTTCGTCTGCGGCGGGCCGACCCAGCGGTGCTCACCGCACGTATGGCGGCCATCGCTGCGGAACGCAAACAGAAAACACCGGCGGGAAGTTCGTGTGGAAGTGTCTTCAAAAATCCACCAGGCGATTTTGCCGGGCGTCTGATTGAAGCGGTTGGTTTAAAGGGTACCCGTATTGGTGACGCCGAGATTAGTCCACTTCATGCAAACTATATCGTGAATCATGGTCAGGCCCGCGCAGCCGACATTCTGGCCCTTATCGACCTGGCCCGTGCAACTGTCGCCGAGCGATTTGGCATTACGCTTCAGCTTGAAGTGCGGATCATTTAAAAGATGGTGATGAAAAGCCAAAAAATGATCTTCATGAACGAAATCATTAGTAAAATTTTTTGAAACATCTCGTTTTTTCAGATAACGATCATCTTATTGATCGTTATTCAACACAGGGGAGGCGGCGAATGATCAAGCCGATCACGATAGCCGTCATATTCGGCGGACAGAGCGGCGAACATGAGGTGTCACTCGTATCGGCGCATGCGGTGATGAGCAATCTCGATCCACATCGCTATCGCATTGAAGCGATTGGTATTGGCAAAGATGGACGTTGGTGGCATGGGCCGGGAGCGTTGGCTAAGCTGATGGCCGAAGCCGATCCTGCCCGTTTGCCGGCCAGTGCAGCTCAGGTTGCAGCAGGGCCGGTTCGTGAGCTAGGACGAGTCGGAATGCCAGGTTGGGAATTGCCGGCGTGTGATGTTGTCTTTCCCGTCTTGCACGGGCCGTATGGCGAGGATGGTACCATCCAGGGCTTGTTAGAGCTGGCCGGTCGGCCTTATGTCGGCTGTAGGGTAGCCGCTAGTGCCGTAGGCATGGACAAAGGCTTGATGAAGGCTGCGTTTACCGCTGCCGGTTTACCGGTATTACCGTGGCTGCTGATCCGCCGCAGTGAACTTACCGATATAGCCACCCTCTGCGAACGGATAGAAACGGTGCTGCATTTCCCGATGTTCGTCAAACCGGCCAACCTGGGGAGTAGCGTAGGAGTGAGTAAAGTTCGTCATCGCGCCGAGTTAATTGCCGGTCTGCAAGAGGCTGCTCGTTATGATCGACGGATCATTGTCGAGCAAGGCATCTCTGCCCGCGAAATCGAGATTTCGGTGTTGGGCAACGAGCAGATTGCGGCCAGTATTCCCGGCGAAATTATTCCTGCCGGTGAATGGTACGATTATCACTCCAAGTATATTGATGGCGGTTCGCAAACAATTGTTCCGGCTGATCTCAGTCAGGCCCAGATTGCCGAGGTGCAAGCATTAGCCATTCGTGCCTTTCAGGCAATTGACGGCTCTGGCCTAGCGCGGGTCGATTTTCTCCTCGACCGCGAGCAGGGAACCCTCTGGCTGAATGAGGTGAACACGATGCCGGGGTTTACGCCGATCAGTATGTATGCCAAAATGTGGGCCGCCAGTGGCTTGCCGTATCCGCAGTTACTTGATCGATTGGTTGAGCTGGCCTTTGAATGGTCTGGAAGGTCTGACCGATAGCCCTAGATTGCAGGATGAGCACATGGAGTACAATCCGCCAGATACTCGTAAACGAATCGCTGCCCGCCGCCGACGCTTGAGTCAGCAGAGCACAGCCGCGGTTGTTCCCGGCTGGCGCTGGCGTCTGTACGATGGCTTGCGGAGTGGACGGATTGTGAGTGGCATTTTGTTTGTGATGAGTTGTATTCTGCTGTTCTATGTATTGTTTAGTGATCGGTTTCGCGTACAGACGGTTGAAGTGGTAGGGGCCGAATTGCTCAGCCCAGAGCGAATTGTTGCCGCAGTTCCGCTTAGAGGGTTGCCGATCTGGTTGATCGACGAGCAGCAAACGATTGCGCCATTGTTGCGGAGTCCATTCGTTGAACGCGCCGAACTGACGCTGAGTTTACCTGATCGCGCCCGTATCGTTATCGTCGAACGACAACCGGCTATGTACTGGCGTAGCAACGGGATTGATTATCTGGTAGATCGACATGGATATGTTATTGAAGCGGCTACCACACCGCCACCCGCCGACGCACTAGTAATTGTTGATACATCAAACCTCCCCGTTGAACCGAACATGCGGCTCGATAGTGATGCCATCATGCTGGCTCGTGAATTGGCATGGATATTGCCGCATGACATCGGATTAGAGCCAGCCCAAATTGGTTGGGATTTTGGATTAGGGGTATTTGTGCGTACTGCGCAGGATCAGATGATTGTGTTTGGTCGTAGTGAACATCTGAAGCGCAAGTTGACAATTCTTGCCTATCTACTTACCGATGGTACAGCATTTACCTATCTTGATTTACGGCCAGTGAACCCATTTTATCAAAATCGCACCGATGGTCGTCCGTGAACCATAACCATCGGTGGCAGGCAGTGAGGATGATATGGCACGCACCATGGCACGCACCATTGTCGGAATAGATGTTGGCTCAAGTAAAATCTGTACGATTGTCGGCCAGGTTGGTGATGGCCGACGGCTAAACATTCTCGGTGTTGGGATGGTGCCCAGCCGTGGGATCGATAAAGGTGTGGTTGTCAATATCGATGATGCAGCGACAGCGATTGAGGCGAGTCTGGAAAAAGCCGAACGCGCCAGTGGTTGTCGCATCAACCAGGCCTTTGTCGGTGTGGCGGGCCGTCATATTTCGTCGCTTAACAGTCGGGGTGTGGCCGCTGTGCAGAATCCCGACGGGATTACCCGCCAGGACGTGGCACGGGCTATCGAAGCCGCGCAGTTGGTCGCCCTCCCAACACAACGCGAGATCATCCACGTTATTCCGCGCACGTATGTGATCGACAGCAACGATGGCATTCGCGACCCGATAGGGATGAGTGGTCTACGGCTTGAGGTGGAAACGCACATCATCACCGGCGAGGCGATGGCGATTCAAAATCTGATTCGCAGTGTTGAACGGGCTGGTGTGCAGATTGATGATCTGGTTTTACAGCCGCTTGCGGCAGCCGAGGCAGTCCTTAGCGACGACGATAAAGAGCGGGGGGTGATGCTCATTGATATTGGCGGAGCGACCACCGATCTCGCTATTTTTGCCCAGGGCGGGGTGTGGCATACCGGTGTGATTCCAGTTGGCGGTCAGCATTTTACCAACGACATCGTTTACGTTCTCCATACACCGCCGAATACTGCCGAATATCTGAAACTTCGTTATGGCAGTGCGATAGCCGGTCATCCACCCGCACCGGGTGATGAGAGCGATCTGATCGATGCCGAAACATTGACAGTCGGTGAAAAGCAGCAGATCAGTGCCCATTTGCTGAAACAAGTCTTGCAAGCACGGGCTGAGGAGTTAATCGAGCTGATCGTGGCCGAAGCCCGACGGAGTGGCTACGACGGGATGCTCCCCGCCGGGATCGTTTTAACCGGTGGTGGTGCTCAACTTCAGCGCTTCGATGAGCTACTGCGTGACGATTTAGGATTACCAGTACGGATCGGAATTCCGGGTGGCTTGGGGGGCTTAACCGATTCGCTCGACTCGCCGGCTTATGCAACTGCCGTTGGGCTTTTACGATGGGGAATACGCTACGGTGGGCGGCCACCTGAATCGTCCTCGTCTGATGATACGACTTCACTGTACGAGCGCTTCCGCCGCTGGTTGCGCGAATTACTACCATAGTTACCAATGTCAAGGAGGTTTTTCCATGGTTGATCGCAGCAGCAATGGATTCTCGCTAGAAGACTTCGCTCAGATCAAGGTGATCGGTGTCGGTGGCGGCGGCAGCAATGCAGTAGACCGCATGATTGCCGCCGGTGTCCAGGGGGTAGAGTTCATTACGGTGAATACCGATGTGCAAGCGCTGATGCACTCGCTGGCCCCAGTGCGGATTCGGATCGGTGATAAGCTCACACGCGGTCTCGGCAGCGGCGGGAATCCGGTTATTGGTCAGAAAGCTGCCGAAGAGAACCAAGAAGACATTTACGAGCAGTTGAAGGGTGCGGATATGGTGTTTGTGGCTGCCGGTATGGGTGGGGGTACCGGTACCGGCGCTTCACCTATCATCGCCGGCATTGCCCATGACCTTGGTGCATTGACTGTTGGCGTTGTCACGCGCCCCTTCACCTTTGAGGGAAATCACCGTCGCAAGGTCGCTGAGGCGGGTATCGAACAGTTGCGTCCGGTGGTTGATACCCTGATCGTTATTCCTAACGACCGTCTGTTGCAAACGGCCAGCAAGAACACAACGTTCCAACAGGCATTTCAGATGGCCGATGATGTGTTGCGGCAGGGTATTCAGGGTATCTCAGACCTGATCACACAGCGCGGCTTGATTAACGTTGACTTTGCCGATGTTAAGACCATTATGGCCCAGCAAGGGTCAGCGTTGATGGCGGTTGGCTACGGTAAGGGTGATACTCGCGCAATCGATGCAGTGAATCAGGCAATTGCCAGTCCCTTGCTCGAAGTAAGTATTGATGGCGCGAAGGGGGTGCTCTTCAATATCACCGGTGGTGAAGATTTAGGGATTATGGAAGTCTACGAAGCGGCAGATATTGTCGCCAAGCAAGTTGATCCTGATGCCAATATCATTATCGGTGCAGTGATCGATCCAAATTTCCCGCCCGGTGAGATCAAGATCACGCTCATCGCCACCGGCTTCGATGTCAATCGCACCTCGAACGTTCAACGCACCCGGTCGTATCCAACAGCAGCAACAAGCACCGGTCAGGCCACCGGCCAGATCGGCGGTCAGGCCACACAACGGCCGCGCCAGCCGACACCGGCGCCAACATCAGCGCCGACACCGCCAGTGCAGCCGGTACGTCCGACGATTAGCAATGATGATCTCGATATTCCGCCCTTCTTGCGTGGGCGCGATCGGAATCGTCAGCGTTAACATACCGGTCAGACGAGTATCAGTGCGTTCTCCCTCACCTTCCCCTCACCCCCGTTCTCTCCCTCCAGAGGAGAGGACGGGGGAATACTATGCGCTACGCGGTGTTTCCGCTTTCAGACAGGGATGTACCTTGCTCGTGCAACCACACCCTCAACGCAACGTGAACCCCAACATCAGAGCCAGGTCGCGTACCGTGGCCTGGGCGGCACTCACATCGCGTCCCTCCTGAGCGGCGTCAATGATCAAACCTGCCATCGCATGCAGGGTTGCCAGCACGGCTGGCGTATTCAGATCGTCGTTCATCTCGGCAATCACGTCATTGCATCCACGGCTGAGATCGAGTGGACTGTGTGTACCACTCGGTAGACTCAAAGCATGACGGACATCGGCAGCGTATTGCTCGTAGCGTGCAAGGGCATCACGACGATAATCAAACTCCTCGCGGTAATGTTCACTGAGTAAATACCAGCGAATGGCATCCGGGTGATGGATGCGCAGGACATCGCGGGCAAAGACCAGATTACCGAGTGATTTACTCATCTTCTCGCCATCGAGCCAGACCAGACCGACGTGCATCCAGAAGCGGGCAAACGGACGTTTGCCGGTAACCGATTCGCTCTGGGCAATTTCACACGAATGGTGAGGAAAGATAAGATCGGCGCCACCACCGTGAATATCAATCTGATCGCCGAGGTAGCGTTGCGACATTGCACTGCACTCAATATGCCAGCCCGGTCGGCCTAATCCCCACGGACTCTCCCACTTCGGTTCGTCGGGATTACCACGTTGCCAGAGCACAAAATCGAGCGGGTCACGCTTGTTGGGATCAGCAGGATTATTGCCGCGTTGATTGGCAATTGCCAAGAGTTCGTCGTACCCCATCCGCGCCATACGGCCAAAATCGGGATCGGTTTGAATACTGAAATAGACGTTACCATCAACTACGTAGGCATGACCGAGTTCGATCAGGCGCTCAATGATCGGAATCATGGCTCCTACTTCTTCGCTTACTCGCGGAAAGAAGGTTGGCGGCAAGATGTTCAGACCGGCACAGTCGGCGCGTAACTGTGCAATCTGGCGTTCGGCAAGTTCATCCCACCGCACACCGTCACGCCTGGCCCGCTCGAACAACGGATCATCAACATCGGTCACATTCTGACAGTAGCGTACCGTTGCTCCTTGCCACTGTAAATAGCGTACCAGTACATCAAAGACGATGAACGTCCGGGCGTGTCCCATATGGGTTGTATCATAGGGTGTCACCCCACAGACATAGAGGGTTACCGGGCGATCGGTCGGAATAGTAAAAGTTTCGCGTGTTCGTGATAATGTACTGAAAAGCTGCATAGGAGCTATCCTTTGCTGGTGCCATCAGGTGGCATGGTCAGATTTCATATACTATGGTATCACTGATCGCCGGAAGTTTTGCTATGTTGTCTTCAAAACACGAGTACGGGCACAGCGGCGCTGCGCCGCAACTGATCTTCTTCTGCGACAGGGTATTCCGGACAGGCTCTAAACAAGGCGCTATTTTCTTTTGACCGATTCCTGAGACGAGAGAAGCATGGCCTCACTTATTCGATCCAGTTACCTGAAACCAATTCTGGCTGTGCAAACTGTGCTGGTGCGCCGATCGTGTCCATCAACGCAACAGGAGGGATGGGTTCAACCCCCGAAGTGCCCTTCGCCAGAATGAACAACAAACGTAGCCGGAGGCCCGTGATCTCAGTTGCTCCTCACCTCTGTGAGAGCTTACGGTTTACAAATCGGCCATTTGAGTAGTTCAGTGCTCCCAGTGCGGCCAGGTTCGCTCACCTTCCTCCGGCCCCCGTCCACTCCCATCGCAGGAGCGGACGGCGGAGTCTTGTGGTGACGGAATCTCGGTTGAGACGACCCCTTTTCCCCAAAAGTACCCTAATGGACGGGCGCGGCGGTGCTACGTCTTGATCTGACTGATGCCTGCCAATGCACAGGCGCAGCGCTGCTGCACCTCGACCGAATGGGTCGGATAGGCGCGCTGTGACCATCGGCTTGCATCCATCACCGAAGTGCATCCGTCGCGAAGTGATGATGGATGGATGATTCGGATTGGCGCTGAGCGACGAAGGATGATACCAGGCGCGGTACGCACCATGCGGGCCGGAGGCCCGCGAACCCAGGTGACAGAATCATCGTCTCACGGTCCAACGGATGCAACCCATCAATGGATCTACAGGCGTTGCGTTGCTGCACTCTGACCGATGTATGCCGATGTACAGGTGAAGATGATACCAGGCGCGGCACGCACCGTGCGGGCCGGAGGCCCGCGAACCCAGGTGACAGAGACATCATCTCACGGTCCAACGGATGCAACCTATCAATGGATCTACAGGTGTTGCGTTGCTGCACCCTGACCGATGTATGCCGATGTACAGGTGAAGATGATACCAGGCGCGGCACGCACCGTGCGGGCCGGAGGCCCGCGAACCCAGGTGACAGAGACATCATCTCACGGTCCAACGGATGCAACCTATCAATGGATCTACAGGTGTTGCGTTGCTGCACCCTGGCCGATGGCAGTCACTGCGCCGCTCTTAAGTTGCGTTTTGCGTCAAATGATGACACCTTACGGTGCTACTACCGGTACGAGCACCGCTACCTCAGGAGTCACCTCAAGCACGGTTGCCGACATCCAACCACTCTGACCATCGCTGAGGCGCACCATGTACCAGTTGGCACGTTGCCCTTCCAGTACCACTTCCGTATTCGCCGGCAACACAGTAATGACCTGAAACGATGTTCCCGGCCCACGGCGGACATTCGCTTCTACCCGAACCCGACCGCGTAATAGGCTAACGGTTGGTATAGGGGTTGCTGATGGCCCCAACACGATGATCACCGGGCTGCGGACTGGTTCGGGAGTAATGGGTGTGACCGTAGGCAGACGAGGAATGGTGGGAAATGGAGTGGGTGTGGGCGGTAGAGCGGCAGCCAGATCGATACAACCCGCAAGCGCGAGCAAACATCCTAACCACAACCAGCAACTGACCAGAAAGAGTATTCGTGGCTTCATAGGCGTACTCACTATCAGCCTTTGTCGTACCTGTATCATAGCAGGTTCAACGTTGCCGTGCATGTGATCATTCGATTTGAATCAGGACAGTGATGCTCAGGTGGTATTCTGCTAAGAGCCTATCCGAATAATTGTCTCACCGTACAGCGGATGAAACCTGATAGATGTACGGGCGCAGCGGCGCTTCGCCCCAACCGAATCTTCTTCTGCGACAGGGTATTCCGGATAGGCACTAAGGGGTAATGAAGATCATCATGGGCTGTGCGACAACCTGATTTCAGCTCATGTCAGCAAACGACCGCACGTAGATTGGGTGCCGACCCCGACCAGTGGGTATAAAACTGGATGAGGGATGTCATCAACTACCAGCCATAACCTGCACGTACACAGGTTCTGACGACAGTAAAGAGCGTCTATGCAATTGCATAGACGCTCTTTTGCATTGGTCGGGGCGAGTGGATTTGAACCACCGACCTCCGCGACCCGAACGCGGCGCTCTACCAGGCTGAGCCACGCCCCGCTATTGTTGAGTGGTGCCGAAGGTGGGACTTGAACCCACACGGGGGTTGATCCCCAACGGTTTTTGAGACCGTCGCGTCTGCCATTCCGCCACTTCGGCATGACAAGGCAGATTATAGCAGTCAATGGATAGTTCGTCAAGGCGCATAGCGCTTGCGCAGGGGATGCGCCAACCGATACCTTCCGGTCGCATACCACTCGCACACGCAGGTGTTCGCCCTCTGCTGTAGTATCTCTCAAAGCTGAAAGCGCAAGGGTTGTTCAATATTTTCTCCACCTGCTGACACCAATCCTCACACCCCTCTGCCAGTAGAAAAAGAACGTTGAACACCTCTGTTCTGATACACATCGCTCTTGTGCAGTGTAGTATAATTGCTCTGGTATCAGAAATTAGCAGCGACATGCCATGCTTATGCTCGACCGGCTGCCAGACAATCTGACCATCCAGGGAACGACTGATGCGTATACAGTGCTCAACCTCATTGGTCGTGGTGGCATGGGGGCCGTTTACCGTGTTCGCCGGACGAGCGACGGTAGTATCTGGGCTTTGAAGGAGATGCGCCCGCTCGATGAAACGAACACAGAAGAGCTGGCCGAAGCACGTCAACTCTTTCTGCAAGAAGCTGAACTTCTGCGCTCACTCTCCTTTCCCAATTTGCCGGTCGTCATCGATCTCTTCGTCTATGAAGGTCGTCCCACGATGATCATGGAATTCGTGCCCGGTAAGACGCTCGAAGCCATGATTCGTGACGCCAACGCACCAATGCTCGAACAGCAGGTGATCGGCTACGGCATTCAGCTTTGTCGGGTATTGCACTATTTGCATACCCGCCAGCCTCCGATCATTTATCGCGACATGAAGCCATCGAACGTTATTGTCACGCCAGATGGCGTTCTGAAACTTATTGATTTCGGTGTGGCGCGCAGACATAAAATTGGGAAAACAAAAGATACCATCGCGATGGGATCGGCTGGCTATGCGCCACCTGAGCAGTATGGTCGCGGTCAAACTGATGCGCGTTCGGATATTTACGCGCTCGGTGCAACAATGTTCCATCTGCTGACAGCAGTACCACCGGTACCGTTACAGCCACCACGTCGCGGTGATATTACGCGCATCAATCGGTCGGTAACGCCCGAGACCGAAGCGATTATTATTAAGGCAATGAGTCTGGAACGCGAAAAACGGTTCGTCAGTTGTCTAGAATTAGAACAGGCATTGCATAAGCGATTGACGACGGCGTATGTTGATCCGACGCTGCGGATGGCCCCGCTGCCACCATCGCAGCCACCTGCGCCGTCACCATTATCTCAGACGCCTCAAGCTGCCCATCCGTCGCCGTTACCGATTGCTGAGCGTGGTGTCGTTTGTGAACAATGTGGTCGTTTGAACAAACCGCAAGCACGGTTTTGTGCTGGTTGTGGTACGGCGTTACCCACCGCTACACCGGCAGCACTTCCTCAGAAGCCCCCGGCACGCTTGATCGTGCGCTCGCCTTATCGGACGTGGGAAGTCGTTCTTGATCGTTCGCCGATACGGATCGGACGACGTGATCCACGGCGAACTCATTTTCCTGAGATTGATCTGGCAGAACATGATCGCGGCTTTTCCTCGCGACTCCATGCGATTATTGAGCGACGTGGCGATCATTATATGCTCACCGATCAGAAAAGCACCAACGGAACGCAGATTAATGGGAAAAGGATTCCACCGAATGTCCCATGGCGACTGCAATCCGGTGACCACATTAAGATCGGTGAGGTGGAGATGGAGTTTCAGTGGAACTGAAGGTACTTATCTTACGCGCTCCTGGCATTAATCGGGATGCCGATGCTGCGCTGGCGTGTGAGCTGGCCGGTGCACACGCTGAACGGATTCATGTGAATCGCTTGATCGAAGGTTCGATCCGGCTGGCCGACTATGCCATGTTAGTGATACCCGGTGGTTTCTCGTATGGCGATCATTTGGGAGCCGGACGTTTGCTGGCGGTTGATTTAATTCATCGCTTGGGAGAGGAACTGGAACGATTTGTAGCTGATGGTCGTCCGGTCATTGGCATCTGTAATGGTTTTCAGGTGCTGGTGAAAGCAGGATTACTTCCCGGCCCCCTTCGCCAACCCCCACGGGTCACGCTAACAACGAACGAATCTCATCAGTTTGAATGTCGGTGGGTGCAGCTTGAAGCCGTAGCAAACAGTCGCTGCCTCTTTACCCGTGGCATAGAACGTCCGATTGAGGTACCGGTAGCTCACGGTGAGGGACGGATCGCTGTGCGCGATGAAGCAACTCTGATCGAGTTAGAGAGCAACGGCCTGGTTGCCTTGCGGTATCTCGGTGAGGGGTATCCCGCCAATCCAAATGGTTCCCCTCACGCGATTGCCGGTCTGTGCAATGCGCAGGGCAATGTGCTGGGTTTGATGCCGCACCCCGAAAATGCGGTACTGCCTCACCAACATCCGCGCTGGACACGTGAACCGACCCGGCACGAAGGCGATGGCTTGCAGATTTTCCGGAATGCAGTACGCTATGCAGCTTCATTGTAAGTATCGCTAAACGTTTGTGTCGTCGCGATGCCCTCAATTATAGATTTGGAGACAGTATGGTGCTCTATCCACCTGACGATCCTTTTTTGATTAGTTTTACGCTGTTTGGGTTGCCAATTGTTGTGCGCTGGTACGGCGCAATCATCATGACCGGTGCGCTGATTGCGGCACTACTCGCTTCACGACGAGCGGTTGCCCGTGGTTACCATCCCGATCACGTTTGGAATCAGTTGATGTTGGGGCTCATTCTTGGGATTGTCGGCGCTCGTATCTACTATGTTGCGTTTGAATGGGAACGATTTGCGCCGAATCCATGGAGTGCGTTGAATCTGACAACTGGCGGGATCGCGATTCACGGCGCGATTATCGGTGCCCTTCTCTCGACGGTTATCTATACGCGATATGCCAAATTACCGTACTGGGATTGGCTTGACGTCTGTGTCCCTGGTTTCTTACTGGCGCAGAGCATTGGGCGTTGGGGTAATTTTTTTAACCAGGAAGCGTATGGCCGGCCAACCGATTTGCCATTCGGGCTACGCATCGATCCAGAATACCGCCTTCCGCCCTATAACGATTTAACAACGTATCCGATCACCACGCTCTTTCACCCCACTTTTCTCTATGAGTCGATCTGGAATCTGCTTGGTGTCGGTGTCCTGTTATGGCTTGATCGTCGCTTTGGACGTCTGGCGCCACCCGAACGGCGTCGCCTCAAGCCGGGTGATCTGCTGTTTTTGTACGGAATGATCTATTCAAGCGGACGGTTCTGGATCGAGGGTTTGCGAGTCGATAGCTTGTGTGCGAACGGTATCGGTGGTGAGTGCGAAGGGAGTATTCGTGTCGCACAATTGGTCAGTATTGTAGTTATTGTGATTTGTGCGCTGCTGTTCGTATTCAATCATCGTTGGCCTTTTGCCGGGCAGAATCGTGATCATGATACTGATTCGCTGCGTGCCAGAACCGAGCCACGCCTATAGCCTGCTGGTTCGGCCCACCATTACACGTTGGAGCGACGCAACGGGTCGCTCCAACGGATGATGGATATTCCCAGGTGAGTCATGACTTCACTGCAAAAAGGTGATCTTCTTACCACAGAGACCACGGCTATCACAGAGACTAAAGATAATTTCATCTTTCATTGAACATAGGGTTGTGAAATTTTTCTTACATACACCTAATGGCCAAAAATTATCCTTATTATTCATAAATCTCAGACGCTCTGTGTGCTCCGTGGTGAGTTTTTGCAGTGGACTCAATCATGCAATACGTTCATCACCTTGCTACTTGTCGCACAATTGTTCGTACAGACGCCGAAAACCCTCACCCAGCGGCCCGTACCCGAAATGGGTAACGACCTTGGCCCGACCATGCTCGCCAAAACGACGCCGTAACCCGGCATCTTCGCCAAGGATACGCACCTTCTCGGCATAGCCGGCAACGTCATCACGGGCAACGAGAAATCCGTTCTCGCCATCATCAACGACTTCGGGCAATGCTGACACATTCGTGGTAACAACGGGGCGACCGCAGGCCAGTGCCTCGGCGGGCGCAATCCCAAACCCTTCCAGACGTGAAGGGAAGAGGAGGATGTCGCAGCTCTGGTACGCCGCTACTAATCCATCGCGATCCGGCGAACCAATCGGGATCATACGAGGATGGGGTGGCCCGGTATCACGTCCCTGAAAGCCGCCGGTATAGTACAGCACATAGTCGGCGGGTAAAAGATCCATTATGCGCGGGAGCAAATCAAACCCCTTGCGTCGCGTTCGATTGCCGACAAACAACAGCCGAATCCGTGCCTCACTCGGTGGTAAACCGTCATCACGACGCTGCATGCCCGGTGGCGGTACAAAGATATCAGTGTCAATTCCATCGTAGATGAGCACCGTATCGCGACGACCGTAGGTCGCTTCGACCATTCGTTGGGTAAAACGGCTGACGCAAACCACAGCATCGGCATACGCAATCGAGAGACCATCGTAGCGCGCCTCGATTAGCCGGTAGAAGAGCCGCTGGGCAAATGAACTGTACGGTTGCAGGTCGGGATCAGTCGTCAGATGATGTACCGTCGTCACCACCGGTCGGCCATAGCCACGCAGGCTAAATGCTACTCGTGAGCGACCCTGAACAATGTCAAAACGTCGTACCACGTCTACCGGCAGGGCGCGTGGGATGAGCATCGGGAGAAAGTTGTATAGTTCAGGCAGGCGAACCAGTTCAGGATTCAGTCCGGCACGGCGAGTCGCACGGGTGATGTTCTGAATACCGAAATCAACTCCACCGCGACCCAAAGGCGAGACATAGAGTGGTCGCAACATATCGGTATGCAATTCCAGTCACAACAAGGACTATCGCTATCGCAAGGAACACGCTCCCTGGCCGAAACCCTCTGCATCACCAAACCGTGCAGAGCACGGCAACAAAAGTTTGTCGCATCATCGATTCACCAATAATCGGCACAAAATGGTGGCAAGCCATCAAGTGCCGCTTCGAGCAGCAGCAGCGCCTGACGTTGTGGAGCGGCGAGCAGACCAAAAGCAACCGCAGTCCGTGGCCGGAGATAACGACTAAGCAGTTGACTGAGGGTTGCGCTGGTGCAGGCGAGATCAGCTTCACCGGCACCGAGTCGGGTCACAGTCGCTTTCCCTTGCTGCCATTCGATTCGGTAGCGCCCAGCGTTATCGGGCAGCCACTCGTCAGCGATCTGGATCGTCAAATGACCAGTCGTTGTAGCGGTGAACGGATATTCGGTCAACAGTTGCGCCACATCAAGCACACGCTGCATAAAGAGCGGTACGACCGTCGTTGGTACCGGTGCTGGCAATAGTGCGTTCAGTGGCGCATCAACTGGTGTTGGGATCTCGGCGGCAACGATCTGGTCGGCGTGACGGGCAAGAAACACAAAGAGTTGCGCCCGCGCCGTTGGATCAAGGGCAACAATGTCGCGGCAAACAATGCGGTCACCGGTTTCGTGGCGTTCGAGACGGTAGATTAAGTAGGAGCGTCCACGACCCTGGTCATCACGCCAAATGAAGGCATAATATGGTTCTCCACCCCAGGTATGCAACACATCTTCCCGCCACCAGCTCTGATCACGCACCAGTGGGCCATACCGCCCGCGAAGTGCACCGCGATAGATCGTATCAAGTTCCTCAATCTGTGCTGGGCCGGCAGCAACATACGTACCGGCTACTGCCTGAAAGGCACGCAGTTGGCCGGGTGTCGGTTGCACCAGGCGCCGTTCACCGGCCAACGCCCACCCCAGACGATGGTAAAACTCGTGACGGAACGGGTAAAGGAGGGCCAATACGGCTCCTTGTTCACGCAACTCGGTGCAGGCAGCCCGCAGCAACCGTTCAGCGTAGCCACGCCGTCGATACTGCGGCCAGGTCGCTACGCTGCCAATCGCTCCTACCGACAGCGCACCGTTACCGGCCTGCATCCGAAACGGCATGATCTGCAACTGCGCAACCAGCTCACCATGCACAAATAACCCCCGCAGTTGCGCAATCACTTCCGGCGTGTAGCGGCCACGATGGTACTGGCGGGCAAACGCATAACTGTCGAGTGCCCAAAACTGCTCGAATTCGGCTGATGTCAGTGCACGATACTCTATCATGAGCGCGGTTTTTCAACGAGAATGAAATAACTGCCACAACGCATCCAGCCAAAGAGCCAGAGATCAAGTTCCATCAGCAGGGTAATAGCCAGCAGCGCATAATACACAAGACCCTTCTTGCGCAACCGGTGACGCATCCGCTGGCGCGCCCGAATTTCACGCGCTGCACCGGCGCTCACGCTGCCCGGCGCCACATTTGCCGCAGTACGACTACGGGTGCGCCCAACGATGGCTTCGCCCAACTTCATCAGTACATGCTCGACAAAGGTGGTGAAGAGGCTGTTCCAGAAAATAACCTTCACCGGGCGCAAACCGGCACGTTCAAATGCAGCCAGCACATCTTCCCATGTTTCCAGCGCTTTGACATGGTCTGATTTGCGGAGCTTCTCACGTTCAAAGTCATAGACGCCAGCCTTTACGAACAGACGGCCAATATGACGACTTATGTCAATCAGCGGTTGGATTGGCGAACGTTCACGGGTATTAGAAAAGGCCATCATCCGTCCACCGGGTCGTAACACTCTGGCCGTTTCGGCCAGATACGCATCGATAACCGGCAATGGAAAGTGTTCGAGGATGTCAATTGCGAACACCTTATCAAAACTATTGTCGGCAAAGGGCAGCAGACGCGAGTCGGCCTTCGTGAGCGTAACGGTACGTACTGCTTCATCGGCGAAGAGTGTTGCCGGATCAGAGCCGACCATCAGGCCGACATATTTCGCGTTCCAGACCGCATGTTTTGCCGTACCACATCCGTTATCGAGCACAACATCGTTTGCCTGCCAGCGCATCAGCCGCCGGAGGGTACGGTCGCGAACACCGGCAGCCAGCAATGGTGGCGCCAGCTCGCGGTAGTCTAGTTCGGCGGCAAGCTGCTCCTCGTCGCTGACATACTTCGAGACATAATCAAACGCGGTACCACGTGGCATCAGGTCGATATACCCGTCACAAAACGGGTACAGAGTCTGACAACGCGGACAACGTACCCCTTGCGCTTCAACAATGAGCGGTCGCACTCGACATGTAGGACACTGCAACAGCGAAAAGATTCGTTGGTTAATCATAAAGATGGTGTCATCCAACGCCGATTAATTTCAACAGCGAGGATACTATCAAAGAGTAAAAGAAAGAGACCCTGCACAAGAATACCAGCACCCATCCCACGTCGTTCGGCGTGGTTACCAGCTCGCCGTAACAACCATAATCCACTGCCAATGTAGAGCAGATCAAGACCAGCGTTGATCAACAAGATATTACGCAAGCGTTCCGCCGCAGCATGAGCTTCTGCCTCATCAAGATCGCCAATGACCAGGTCTTCAGCCTTCAGCAAGGCCTGCCGCTGACCAGCTTTGGCCAACAGCCAGTCAACAGCTCCCCAACCGATAGCCTGTAACCCAAAATGACGCCAGAAACCGGGGAGCAAGGCAAGCACTGCACCACCGATCATACTCCCAAGCCCCCACTGCTCAAGTGGCTTCAGGGCATGGTACTGAAAAGAGAAGAAGTTGTTGTTCATAGTCTTACTCGTTCAAGTGAACATCCTCGTATCATTTGCGAGTAGTATACACGGAATGTCAGAGTTGGTGAGCAGAGGAGGACGTTGCAAGTTTTTACCTTACCCGGCAGTGGTGGATCAGCAGAGAGAGAAGAGAAAAGACGGAGAGAGGCAGGTTCCTGACCTGTCTGCCACACGTGCGGAGGTTCACAGCTTTCCGGGCTGATGATGCTCTGCGGCCAGGTCTCCATTCTCTCCGAATCATGCCCGACAGTGCCGCAGTATGGGCACGTGCCAAACCGGCCTGCAATGGAGAGCCGCTGCGCCAACTCATGTATTCCAGGTGCGCACGGCACGACGCAGGTCGGAGATTGACCTCTTGCAATGAGGGGTATATGATCGATGAGCCTTACTTCTTCTGAACTGTTGATGTCATCCTTCAGCAATCCATTGTCAATTCCTGCGCCCTAAAGGGTATACGACAGACCCACGCGTAGCCCGGTATGCGCATTACAGCATTTCCCACACACCCCATCCTAGCGCTATTACACCGGTTAGCGTCAACACAACAATCCAGATCACGTCAGTATTAATCCAGGCGCGACGCAATACCTCAAGACCGACGATCCAGTATACGACCAGGGCGGCGACTGCCATCGCGAGAAACATGCCAGCCGTATGGACACCAACGGCCAGGAGCGCCGTTCCGAGCGAGTCGGTAAGCGCCGGATTACTGTGATGAACATGACCAGCATGGCTATGCGATGCCATTGGCGTCATTACCGCCAGAAATGGTGCCACCATCAGACCGGCGCCATGAGCAGTTGCCATAAGAAATGACCAAGAAGCCAGTTCTCGTGCGCTGGCGCGGAAGCGTGTTCGTGGATGACGGAAACGAACTAGCAGGCGCCACCCGCCAAAGAGCAGTAGTATCACGCCAGTCAGGACGAGTAAGATGTCGGAAGGGAGTGTCTGACCGATCAGGATTACGACAAGGGCGGCCAGTGCGATTGCCGCCGCATGTCCGAGCGCAATTGGGCCAAATGCCGAGATAACGGCGCTGGCACGCTGCTCTTGTAGCCCTAGCCCAACAGCGAATAACCAGCCCATTGCCGGGTTTATGCCGTGAAAGAGGCCAAGGCCGAATAGCGATACCCAGATGAGCATAGTTGTCTGGTCCAACCACTGCCTCCTCGTAACGCATCAAATCATGGAAAGCAGTACGAGTCGCTCGAAGAGTCGCCCCCTTGCAAACGAATCTGGTGCACACGCTGTTCACCGAAGTCCACGAAGAAGTTGGGATCGAACTGCATACCGCCTTCGGGGTTCACATCTACTTTCACCATCCAGCCTCGAATGCCATCAGGATAAAATTGCTCGTCCCAGGCTCGGTACAGTGAATTGGTGAAATAGACTCGTCGCCCATCGCGGCTCACCTCTACCATCTGCGGACCACCATTGAGCGGCCCTGCGACTGCCGGATGACCGGCCCGACGGACGATACCGCCAATCTGCACAGTACCGGTCAGCCGTGGGTTGAACGGGTCTGACACATCATACTGATGCAACTCGCCGGTGCCCCAACAAGAGACGTACAGGAAACGATCATCAACACTCAGGTTAATGTCGGTTACCAAGGGTGGCACTGCTTTAAATGGTTTCAGAATATCGGGTAGTTGCTCTTCGCTTGCCGGTTCGGCGGGAATGTCGATAACCCTCTTCAGATGCCAGGAACCGTTATCGCGGTACCACAACCAAATCGACGCTGAGAGGTCTTTGAGACTTACGACACTGTTCATAAAGCCGTAAGCCTTTGTCGGATCGTGCGCCGGTCGTAGTTCAAGCGCCATCTGATGTTCAGCGCCCAAATCCAGGGTCTGGAGGTGGCGACGGCGGTAGAGGTCCCAAATATGCAGGCGATGACCATACTTTCCAGCCAAGAGTTCCTCGCCGAGTACGCCGCTCTCAACCATCCGTGGGGTTCCCCATTCGCTACTGATAAGGGTATCGTACCCCAAATGCCACCAGAAATCGTAGTGCAGATATTGATCGCCGCGATCAATCTCCCACCGTCCAAGCACTTCTAGCGTGTCGTGATCGAGAATGAAAATACCCCCAGGACCTTCACCTTCCGGTGATCCCAGGGCCGAGATGTAGATGCCGTCGGGGCCACAATGAACGGTGTGTGGTCGTGAATACCCTGTTCGTTCTGACAGCTCCGTTGGTTCAATAACCTTCGCCACCTTCGGTTGCGTCGGATCGGGTTTAGTATCGAGAATGGTAATGTGCGAACTCCGAATGTCGGGGACAACCAGATAACGTCGCTCAACGTGCGGATGGGGGGCGTTCGGGCACAACATCGAACTGCACGCATTCCAGCCGAAGTGATGCAATTCACCGCCCGTGTAGGGCATCTCGGTCACACCGACAACTTTGCCGAAGGTGCTCGACAGGGGATCAACATCAACAACACACATCGCATCAGCCTGACCATTTGATTTCGGGTTGAGACGCACTACATAAGCAAGCTTCTCGGCGGGGGCTTTCACAGCCATTCGCGGTGAAGGATAGAATGTTGGGTCTGGGCGCCAGGTGACCATTGCAACCTCCTGTGTAGACTACGCTGTCATACGGGCATCGGTCTATGGTGCTGTTGATGGTTTGAGGAGAGGGATGATGTATTAGGCTATCGTTATCCGAACTATACTACGCCCTGCATTGAGAGTCAAGCATACCGGGAATGAGAGAAAGATCGCAGCGATATAGCAGCTCCCTTGTAGCAGAATGCTGAAGGCTGTTCTCTAGCTCCCATTGCTTCCTGTGATATGATGTCGCCGTAGAGAATGCTAACACCTGCTACCTGGCTTGATGAGGAACATAGTATGCGCTCACGATGGTTGCGCGTTAAGGGCTATCAACTGCACTGGATCGAAGCCGGATATGGGCCGGCAGTGGTGTTTTTGCACGGTTTTGCCGGTTCGTGTGATGATTGGGCGCCAACAGTAGACTGGCTGGCCCGCCAGGGCTATCGAGCACTAGCGGTAGATGCACTTGGCTTTGGCCGTTCGGAAAAGCCGGTCAATGCACCGTATGGACTTGATCTGCAAAGCGATCTCTACGCTGCACTCCTCAACACACTCGGTATCGAGCAGGCTATCTTTGTTGCCCATTCAATGGGCGGTAAATATGCGCTTGCCACGGCACTACGTCATCCACAACGGGTAAGCCGACTGGCGCTCATCGCAACCGATGGCTTCGTTGAACCATCACCACTCACGATCATAGGCGGCTGGCCGATAGTAGGTGAAGCGATCCTCTGGCTTTCGGCTCATCCGGCAATTGTGCGAGCTTTTCTCGCTGCGGCCTTCCACAACCCTGAACCGTACCTTACGGCCGAACTGATCGAACGCGGACGCGCTGCTATTAGCGGTACCGCGAACCGCCGCGCACTCACCAGCCTTAGTCGGCGGTACGCGGCAACCGATCTGAGCTTGACCGGCTTGCGGGCACGTCTCTGTGAGCTGCGCATCCCAATATTGCTGATCTGGGGCGCGCATGACCGCGTCTTCCCGCTGTCTTACGCTGAAACCGCCCGCCGTGAGATTCCTGGCGCCCAGCTCGTCGTGATTCCGCACTGTGGCCATTTTCCCCACATCGAGGCAGTTCGTCCCTTTCGTGGCCTGCTGAGTGGTTTTCTGGCGCCGGTACGCTGAACATATTACCGGCTGCGCGTGACGCCGATGCGTGGACACAGATCGCGGATCGGGCAGATGCTGCAACGTGGTGAGGTTGGATGACAGATGTTCTGTCCCAATGTAACCAGCAGACGGTTGATCGGTATCCAGTAGCGCTGCGGTAATCTGGCCCACAGGGCCATCTCAGTCTCTTCGGGCGTGCGCGTCTGAACATACCCCCACCGATTGCAAATGCGGTGGACATGAATATCAACACAGATTCCTGGCAAACCAAAGCCAGCCGTCACCACCAAATTGGCCGTCTTGCGACCGACGCCAGGGAGCTTCAAGAGTTCATCGAGATCAGACGGCACTTCACCGCCGTAGCGTTCAAGCAATATCTGGCAGATAGCAACAATCTGCCGCGCCTTAACCCGGTAAAAGCCGACCGGGTAGATCAGTTCGGCAATCCGCTCGACTCCCAGCGCCAGCATTGCTGCCGGGGTATCGGCCACGGCGAACAACCGCGGTGCGACAACTGCCGTCAACGTATCTTTGGTACGAAGACTGAGGATGGTTGCGATCAGAATCCGAAACGGTGTTTGACTCACTTCACCCATCTGATCGATCAAGGGTGGTGTGAAGCGGTTCAGTTCGCGTTCGAGCGTGTCAAGTGCTTGCTCAATCGGAAACGGTTGCGCAGAGAGCGGTGAAGAGTGAGATGTAGGTGACGATGAAGGTTTACGCATGAAGGTATCTCACAGCAAAGAGCCTTATCTGTCACACGAGATACTGGCCACCGACCTCTACATTAGCGCAGATGGTCGCGAGGATGTGCATGGTCTACAGTGTTATACCACTATCTACGAATCTGCGCCAGTCTATTTTGGGGGGTGTTAGCTTTTGGTATCATGAGCGCCACGTTGCATCATGGCGAGCCGCAAACAGGGCGCAGCAGCGCTACGCCTGTACTTCTATCAGGAGTTATCTTGTGAAACGTTACCGGTACATCTGGTGGTTGTTCATCATTCTATGCACGGCCTGCACATCGGCGCCTGACGCAGCTCCCCTCCGATCCACGGCTACGCCATCGGTAGAGCAGTCAACTACGGCACCGACCATCTTTCCAACTATCGCTTCAACCGTCCCGCCAACCGCAGCACCGTCCGGTACCGGCCTACCGGCACCGGTATACCTCATTGCCAACGAGCAGGTCATGCGCCTGGAACCTGATGGAAACCGCCTGACTCAGATTACCTACGAACCCCAACCGGTGTACGATCTAAGTGTCGCTACCGACGGGACACTGGTCTACCTGACCGGCAATGAGTTGGTAGCGCTCGACGGGCGTGGTCGGCGCACCCTGTTGCGCGAGCAGGCAATTAGTCTCCCCCGCATTTCACCCGATGGTCAGCAGATTGCGTACCATCTGACCAATCCGGCCCCCGGCCTTGTGATCGGTCGCGACGATTCGCCCGATGGTGTCTACCTGAGCCAGATAACCGGTGGACGGCCCGGTCTGCTCATCGCCGATGACCCTGAACCGGAGGTAGCCGATTTCACCAATCCGGCCTGGCGGTATATTCCGGTGGCGTGGTCTCCGACCGGGGATCGATTGCTTCTCTACGCCGTCATACGACCAGAAATGGGCATTCCCGGTGGCGAAGCGGTGATCATTGGTCCAGATGAACTGTCAGTGCGCACCTTCAGTTGTTGTGAAGAGGAGCTGTGGAGCATAGATGGACGTGAGATCGCGGTGGCCGGTGGTGGTCCCGGCCCCGATGTACGATTCGGCCTCTACCTGATAGATGCCGCCAGGGGTGTAGAAACGGCTGTTTTGGCGCCAACGGCGACGACTATCCCGCTGGTACGATCACCACAGCGCCTGGCCGATGGCGCTATCTACGCTTTCGTCGAGCTGGTCTCAACCGATAACTTCTCCTGGGAATACCCTTTTCAACCGCGTATGGTGCGCATTACCAACGATGGAACGATCACACCATTGCGCCGCGAACCACTCGCTGAACCAATAGCAGTGCTCTGGGATGCGCAGGCGCGTGGTGCATTGGTGCGGTTCGCAACCGCCAACACGCTGGTTTGGCTGCCGATCGACGCAACCCTGCCGGCACAGACCACCCGGGCTGAAGGCATTGCCTTCACGTGGGCGCCTTCCGCAGACCTAACCGCACGTGATTGCAGTGGTTTTACCGACTTGGCTCCACAGCCAACTCCACAGTACGATCCGGCTGTTGCCGACATCCAAGGCCGCTTAGCGACCCTCGGTTTCGATCCCGGTCATATTGATGGGCGGTTTGGCCCACTCACGGCAGCAGCGGTGCGTGCTTTTCGGACGGTGCATGGTCTTACCCCCGGCGATACAATAGATTGCGCAAGCTGGAAGCTTCTTTTGCACCGGAGCATCGTACCGTGATTGTCCCTACCGACATTGTTCCGCAGATCACAGCCATTCATGCGTCACCAACGCGGTTAGTGCTCGTCTTCGCTGGCGCCGGTAGCCTGGGGCTGGCCTGGCTGCACGCGATTGCCGGTTCATCACGCACCATCCTGGAAGCGGTTGACGCCTACGCACCGCGTTCGCTGGCCGAGATTACCGGCCATCTGGAGGCTTCCGCCGTTAGTGCCGCGACCGCGCAGGCAATGGCGATCTGGGCTTACCGACGGGCACAAACGTTGAGCGAAGGCAATTGGCCGCTGCTGGGTGTTGGCCTGACCGCTGCGCTTCGCACCGACCGCCCTCGTCGCGGCGCCGATCATGCTTTTCTTGCTATCCAGAACGCAACGGCCTGTAACGTTGAGCATCTCGTGCTGAACCAGCAGTCACGCCTCGAACAAGAGATAGCGGTGAGTCGTTGGTTGATTGCGGCTATCGAGCGGGCGGTCGTGCCTGCTCTTTAGCTCCCTCACCTTCCCCCCGGCCCCCTTCCGTTCCCATACGAGGAGAGCAAGGGGGAGATGAGCCTAGCAGTGGCGATTCTGCGTCTTTCAACGATACCGCGTCCACAAACCAGATCACCCCTCTCCCGCAGCGCGGGAGAGGGGCTGGGGGTGAGGGCCGCCCTCACCTTTCCCCCGACTCCCTTCCGCTCCCACCAAGCGAGCGGAAGGGGGAGGCATGAGCGGAGCAATGGCGATCCTACGCCTGCGGCTGTCAACGATACCCCATTCACGACCCAAATCTCCCCTCTCCCGCAGCGCGGGAGAGGGGCTGGGGGTGAGGGCCGCCCTCACCTTTCCCCCGACTCCCTTCCGCTCCCACCAAGCGAGCGAAAGGGGGCATGAGCGGAGCAGGGGCGATCCTGCGCCTGCGGCTGTCAACGATACCCCATTCACGACCCAGCTCTCTCCTCTCCCGCAGCGCGGGCAGGCCAGCGCCTCGGTGCCAAAGTCACGACAAAAAGTTCACGACTCAAATCTCCCCTCTCCCGCAGCGCGGGCAGGCCAGCGCCTCGGTGCCAAAGTCACAACAAAAAGTTCACGACCCAAATCTCCCCTCTCCCGCAGCGCGGGCAGGCCAGCGCCTCGGTGCCAAAGTCACAACAAAAAGTTCACGACCCAAATCTCCCCTCTCCCGCAGCGCGGG
>Ga0272446_1000405_pt1 | contig 68477 bp, 65 predicted proteins | sample YNPCB0061_FD_194587 | JGI IMG/M metagenome (GOLD analysis project Ga0272446, IMG submission 194587) | Hot spring microbial mat communities from Yellowstone National Park, WY, United States - YNP-CB-006-1 | ecosystem: Environmental > Aquatic > Thermal springs > Hot (42-90C) > Sediment | place...
AGGGCGCCCGCGGCGAGGACCGCGGCGGATGCTGCCGCGCCCCCTCCTGACGCCGGACCGGGCGGCCGGGCAGCAGGGCTTGCACCAGGGCGAGGAGTGAGGGGCAGAGCGCGCCGGGACGCGCCGCGACCGCCGGCCAGCGCCGCAGGGTCTGGCGGATGGGGTGGGATTCGAACCCACGATACGCTTTTGACGTATACGCACTTTCCAGGCGCGCGCCTTCGACCGCTCGGCCACCCATCCCGCGCAGGCCGCCGCCTATACTGCCGCGCCTGCCCCCAGGCAACCGCCCCGCTCACATGCCCCCGATGTAGTTCGGCCCGCCGCCGCCCTCGGGCGTCCGCCACTCGATGTTCTGCTCCGGGTCCTTGATGTCGCAGGTCTTGCAGTGCACGCAGTTCTGCGCGTTGATCACGAGCCGCGGCTCCCCCTCCTCCACCCCCACGGCCTCGTAGACGCCGGCCGGGCAGTAGTGGCTCTCGGGGCTCTTGAACCGCTCCCAGTTCACCGCCCGCCATGTCGCCGGGTCGCGCAGCACGAGATGCGCCGGCTGGTCCTCCTCGTGGTTGGTGTTGGCGAGGAACACCGAGGACAGGCGATCGAACGTCAGCACCCCGTCCGGCTTCGGATAGACGATCTTCGGCAACTCCGCCGCCGGCCTGGTCGCCGCGTGGTCGGCATGGTGCGTCAGCGTCCACGGCGCGCGCCCGCGGAACAGGTATGTGTCCACCGCGGCGTTGATCATGCCGCCGAAGAAGCCCCATTTCGCGAAGCCCGGGCGGATGTTGCGCACGCGCGAAAGCTCCTCCCACACCCAGGAGGTGCGCAGCGCCTCCGGATACGCCTCCAGCACCGGCGCCGCCGCCTCGGAACCGAGCGCCGCGGCCACCGCCTCGGCCGCCAGCATCCCCGACTTCATCGCCGTGTGCGTGCCCTTGATCTTGGCGACGTTCAGGAACCCCGCGGCGCAGCCGATGATCAGCCCGCCCGGGAAGACAAGGCGCGGGATGGATTGCAGCCCGCCCTCGTTCAGCGCGCGCGCCCCGTAGGCGATGCGCTTGCCGCCCTCCAGCATGTGCCGTGCCGCGGGGTGGGTCTTGAAGCGCTGCATCTCCTCGAAGGGAGAGAGCGACGGGTTCGGGTAGTCGAGCCCGACGACGAAGCCGACCGACACCAGGTTCTCGCCGAACATGTACAGCCAGGACCCGCCATAGGTGTCCGCCTTCAGCGGCCAGCCGACGGAATGCCAGATGCGCCCCGCGACGTGCTTCTCGCGCGGAATCTCCCACAGCTCCTTGATGCCGAGCCCGTAGGTCTGCGGCTGCACGCCCTCGCGCAGCCCGAAGGCCTTCTCCAGCCGTTGCGTCAGGCTGCCGCGGCAGCCTTCGGCGAACAGCGTGTAGCGGGCGCGCAGTTCCATCCCCGGCTGGTAGTTCGGGCCCTTCTCGCCGGCCTTGGTGATGCCCATCACCCCGGCGACGACGCCCTTCACCACCCCGTCTTCGATGATCACCTCCGAGGCGGCGAAGCCCGGGTAGATCTCGACGCCGAGCGCCTCCGCCTTCGCTCCCAGCCAGCGCGCGACATTGCCGAGGGAGACGATGAAGTTGCCGTGGTTGTCCATGCCGGGCGGGGTGGGCAGGCGGAAGGCCCGCTTCTCGGTCAGGAAGACGAACCAGTCCTCCTTGGCCGGCGTGGTCAGCGCCGGCGGCTCGTCGCGCCAGTCGGGCAGCAGCTCGTCCAGCGCCCGCGGCTCCAGCACCGCGCCGGAGAGCGTGTGCGCGCCGATCTCCCCGCCCTTCTCAACCAGGCAGACGGACGCCTCGGGTGCGATCTGCTTCAGCCGGATGGCGGCCGCGAGCCCCGCCGGCCCGCCGCCGACGATCAGCACGTCGAACTCCATGCTCTCGCGCGCGTCGTTCATCCTCGTCCTGCTCCGTCCGTCGGGATTTGTCCGGATGTATCGCGGCGGGCGGTTGCGCGGAACTCCGGATGCCCGCGATATGGCGCCGATGGACGGGGCCGACAGGGATGCGCTGATCGCCGCCCTCCGCCTGCAGGCGGAGTGGGGAGTGGACGAGTGCCTGGCCGACGCCCCGCTCGACCGCTTCGCCGCGCCGCCGCCCGAGGCGCCGCGCCGTCCGGCGAGCGGGGGCCACGCGCCGCCCGGCCGCGCCACGCCGGGGGACGGCTCGGAGCCCGCCGCCACGCCGCGCGCCCGCACCGCCCTTCCCCTGCCGCCCGACGCCTCGCGCGCCGCGGCGCTCGCCGCCGCCGCCGACAGCCTCGACGCGCTGCGCGAGGCGATCGCCGCCTTCGACGGCAGCGCGCTGCGCGACACCGCGACCAGCCTCGTCTTCAGCGACGGCGTGCCCGGCGCGCCCACGATGCTGATCGGCGAGGCGCCGGGCGCCGAGGAGGACCGCCTCGGCAAGCCCTTCGTCGGCGCGTCCGGCCAGTTGCTCGACCGCATGCTCGCCTCGATCGGCCTCTCGCGCGAGCGCGACGTCTATGTCGCCAACATCCTTCCCTGGCGGCCGCCCGGGAACCGCACGCCGACCGACGCGGAGATCGCGCTGTTCCTGCCCTTCGTGCACCGCCACATCGCGCTGGCGCGACCGGCGCGGGTGCTGCTGCTCGGCGGCGTCGCGGCCAAGGCGCTGCTCGGCGCGAAGGAAGGGATCACCCGGCTGCGCGGCAGATGGGCGCGGCTGCCGCCCGAGGCCGGCGGACTCCCCGCGCTGCCCACCCTGCACCCAGCCTATCTGCTGCGGATGCCGGCGGCGAAGCGGGACGCCTGGGCGGATCTGATCCTGCTGCGGCGGGCGCTGGACGGGGCGGCGCCGCCGGCTGACCCCGCCGGAGAACCGCCGCGAAGCTGCCCAGATCCCGCCATAGTCACGCATTTCACGAACTCGTGAAGATTATTTCATTGAAACTCCGTCCGGCAAGCCGCTGATTCGCAGCGGGCCACCGCGATTCGCCCGGTGATTCGCCCATAGGTTGTTTGCGTCCCCGGGCGATACCCGTTTACGCCTTCTGCGCCATGCACGCGATCTGCGCCATGGCCCTCGCCCGGAAGGCGGCCGTCCCGGCTTTCCTTCTCGGCGCGCTCGTCCTCGGGGTTCAGGCCCCGGCGGCAGCGAACCGGGCCGACGAGACCGCCATGAGCCCTGGGCAGGATGCCGCGGCACGCCGCGCGCCCCTCCCCCAGCCGCTCGCCGCCGCCGACGCCGCCCGCCTCCGGCGCGTGTTCGACCATCAGGCCGCCGGCCGCGCCGCCGAGGCCGCCGCCGAGGCCGCGCGCCTCTCCGACCGCCGCCTGATGGGCCATGTGCTTGCCGACCGCTGGCTGCGCGGCCTCGGCCCCGCGCCCGGCGCCGCCGACCTCGCCCACTGGCTCGGCGCCTATGCCGACCACCCGGACGCGCCGCAGATCCACGCGCTGCTGCTGCGCGTCGCCGGGCCCGGCGGCGTCGTGCCCCCCGCGCCCGTGGGCAGCGGCGAGGACGCCGACGGCTTCCTCGACGCCGCCGAGACCCCCGCCCGCAACACCCGCCGCAACCCGACGCTCGAGCGCCGGGTCCGGGACACCGCCCGCAACGGCAACGCCGCCGCCGCCCTCGGCCTGATCGCCGCCGCCCGCCTCTCCGACCACGCCTATGCCGCGACGCTGCGCGCCTCTGTCGCCCGCGTGATGTTCCAGCAGGGCGAGGACGCGACGGCGCTGAACCTCGCCCGCGCCGCCATCGCCGAGGCAGAGCGCCACCGGGCGCCCTACCACCACGCGGCTTTCGTCGGCGGCCTTGCCGCCTGGGGCCTCGGCCGCCCCGCGGACGCCCTGCCGCTGTTCGAGGCCGCCGCCCGCTCCCCCGCCGCCACCGGCGGCTTCCGCGCAGCGGCGGCGTTCTGGACCGCGCGTGCCGCCGTCGCCGCCCGCCGCCCGACCCTCTACGTCCCCTGGATGCTGCAGGCGGCGCAGGAGAACCGCGCCTTCTACGGCATGGTCGCACGCCGCATCCTCGGCCTGCCCGACGGCTTCGCCTGGGATGGCGATCGCCCCGGCGGCGCCACCCATCCGGCCGAGGCGCTCGGCGAAACGGCCGCCGGCTGGCGCGCGCTGGCCCTGTTGCAGATCGGCCAGACGGCGCGGGCGGAAGCCGAACTCGGCACGCTGCTGCCGCTCGCCCGCGGCAATGGCGCGCTGTCGGCCGCCATCCTCGCCGCCGCGCGGCAGCACGGGCTCGCCTCGCTCGAGGCGCGCGTGCGCGCCGCGGCGGAAACCCGCGACGGCGTGCCGCGCGACATCGCGCTCACCCCGCTGCCGCAGCTCGTGCCGCAGGACGGCTACCGCGCCGATCCGGCGCTGCTCTACGCGCTGGCCCGCCAGGAATCGAACTTCCGTCCGGCGGCCGTCTCCGGTGCCGGGGCGCGCGGGCTGATGCAGATCATGCCCGCCACCGCCGCCTATGTCGCGGGCGATCCCAGCCTGCGGGGCCGCGCCGGGCGCGCCCGCCTGCACGACCCGTCCTTCAGCCTGGAGCTCGGCCAGCGTTACCTGCACTACCTGACGAGCCACGGCGCCGTCGGGGACGACCTGATCCGCCTGCTTGCCGCCTACAACAACGGCCCCGGCAATGTGGCCCGCTGGCTGCCCGCCGCCTCCCACCGCGACGACCCGTTCCTGTTCATCGAGGCGATCCCGGTCGGCGAGACGCGCGCCTTCGTGCAGCGGGTGCTCGGCTTCTCCTGGATCTACGCCTCGCGGCTCGGGCTGCCCTCGCCGAGCCTGGACCAGCTGGCCGCCGGGCGCTTCCCGCGCTTCCTCGGGCCCGAGGAGATCACCGCGATGATGGCGGCCGCCCCGCCGGCGGCGCAGCGCTTCCTCGCCGCGCGCGGCGCAGCCCCGGTCGAGCTCGCGGCCGCCCCGCAGGACAGGACGCGCGGCCGGCGGTAGACTGAGCGCCTGACAGGAGCGCCCGCCATGCCGATCGACGAGAGCCTCACCTTCCTGCCCGTGAACATCGCCGTGCTGACGGTGTCCGACACGCGCGACCTCGCGACCGACCGTTCCGGCCAGACGCTGGCCGAGCGCATCACGGCCGCCGGCCACGGCCTGGCCGACCGCCGAATCGTGAAGGACGAGCCGGACGCGATCGAGGCGGTGCTGCGCCAGTGGATCGCCGACCCCGACGTGGATTGCGTCATCTCGACCGGCGGCACCGGCATCACCGGCCGCGACGTGACGCCGGAAGCCTTCGCCCGCGTGCTGGAGAAGGAGATCACCGGCTTCGGCGAACTGTTCCGCATGCTCTCCTACGCCAAGATCGGCACCTCGACGATCCAGTCGCGCGCGATCGGCGGCGTGGCCGGCGGCACCTACCTGTTCGCGCTGCCCGGCTCGACGGGCGCGGTGAAGGATGCGTGGGACGACATCCTGCGCTTCCAGCTCGATAGCCGGCACCGCCCCTGCAACCTGGTGGAGCTGATGCCGCGGCTGAAGGAGCACCTGAAGGCGGCGTGAGCCGCCGCCTACCCCCCCGCTCCCGGCCCCGGCCCGACCAGCGCGAACGCCGCCCACAACGCGGGGTGCGAGCCGCCCGGCACGTTGCGCTTGAAGTCGAGCTGCGCCGCCCGCAGCGCATCGGCGAACTCCGCGCCCTGCTGCCGGTTGCGCAGGCTGAGCGCGATGATCCGCGCCGCCGCCACGTCGTCCACGTACCAGTGCGTCACCAGCAGCGACCGCGCGCCAGAGAAGAAGAACGCCCGCGCCAGCCCCGACAGGCTCTCGCCCGCCGCCGCACCGCCGCCCGAGTTGCAGGCGGACAGGATCACCGCGTCGGCGTCCAGATCCAGCGTCAGCACCGTGCTCGCCGTCACCAGCGCCGCGCGCGCATCCGGCGCGCCGGGCGCGGCGGAGGCGACGATCGCCGCCTCCGGCACGCAGGAGAGTTCGCCCGGCAACAGCCCATGCGTCGCGAAATGCAGGATGCGGTAGTCGCGCAGCGACGCGCGCCGCACCGCATCCGCCGTGAAGGCGGCCCCGGCCCGGATTGCCGCCGGGGTCGTGCCCATCAGCGACGCCGACGCCCGCAGCTCGATCCCCGCCGTCGGCAAGGCGGGCAGCGAGGACAGCAGCGCCCCGCATTCCGGCGCGTTGGGGAAGGTGCGCGCCGCCTGCGCGCGCGGTACCGGCCGCGCATCGCCGAAGCCGAACCAGGGCTGCGACGCGCGCGACGCGCCCGCGCGCCGCAGCGCCACGAAGGAGGACGGCGCCGGCACATGCGCCACCGCCACCCGCTCGATCAGGAACGCCACGTTCTCGTGGCCGCGCGGCGCGGGCGGCGCCGTTTCGGCCAGCACCCCGAAGGGCAGCGACAGCAGCTGCCCGACCGGCGCCACCACCAGCCGCCGCGCACCCGCGAAGGGCTCGGCCACGCCCGCGAACAGCGCGCGGTGCAGCGCGTGCGCGGCCTCGGCGTCGAAGAGCGTGGCGCCGCTGCCGTCCTCGACACCGGCGCGGATCCGCGCGACGAGCGCGTTCACCTCCGCTTCCGTCGCGCCGATCCGCCCGGCATGGATGCGCCCGTCGCGCAGCAGGAAGGTCCAGCCGGGCTGCCCGGGCGCGAGCGAGAAGGCGATGAGCGCCTCGCCGCGGGCGAGTGCGGCCAGCGTCTCGGCCGCCGGCGCCACCGACTGCACCAGCTGCGCGAAGCCGGGGGCCGCCGCCTGCACCGCCTGGTCGGCGTCCGACGCCTCGGCCTCGGCGGCCTCGATCCGCGCATCCAGCGCCGCGATGTCGGCGTTGGTGCCGCGCCCGGCGGCGGCGATCGCCGCCTCGCGCTGCCGGACCAGCAGCGCCAGGGCGCGCGCCGTCGCCTCGCGCCGCTGCAGCGCCTGGGCCACCGCCGGGTTCCGCGCTGTTTCCGCCAGCCGTGCCGCGGCCTGGGAAATCTGCGTCGCCGTCACGCTGCCCTGGCCGAGCTGCAGCGCCTCGAACCCTTCCGCCAGCAGCCCCTGGTCGGTGCCGCCCGAGGCCAGGGCGAAGGCATGCACGCAGGGCGCGATCTGCTCGGGCCGCGTGCCCTCGCGCAGCTCGCGCAGGATCGCCACCGCCTCCCGGCACAGCGCGAGCGAGGGCACGCCCGCCGCCGACGCCTCCAGCAGCAGCGTGTCGGCATGCGGGCGGGAGCGCGGGACGGCGCGGGCGAAGCGCGCGGCGGAGGCGGCGAAGCGCCGCGTCGCCGTGCCCGCGGACCCGGCGGCGTCCGCGATGGCGCCGCCCGTGCGCGCCAGCCGCGCCGCGATGATGTCGGACCCGACCAGCCCTGGCGCCGCGCCGGCCAGGCGCTCGGCCCGCCGCGCCTCGGCCTCCGCCTCCGCCAGCCGCCCGGCGGCGCGCAGCACGGCGGCGCGGTTGCGCCGCACCTCGACGGTGCCGGCCAAGGCCCGCGACGCCAGCGGGTCCACGAACAGGTCGCCGCCCGACAGCCCCTGGTCGGCCGCGCGCGGCCCGTCCTGGCCGAGCCGCAGTTCCGGCGGCAGGCCGCGCGCGTAGAGCCCGGCCGCCTCCTCGAGCCGCGCCAGCGCCGCCTCGGTGCGGCCGCGGTTCGCCTCGTGCAGCCCGCGGTAATGCGCGACCTGTGCGCGCGCCAGCGGATCCGACGCGCGGGGGGCGAGCGCCGCGCCGCGGGCCAGCAGCGCCTCCGCCTCCGGGAAGCGGCCCTGGTTCGACACCTGCAGCGCGAGCCGCAGCAGGGTGGACACGCGCTCGGGCGACTCGCCGCCGAGCAGCCGTTCCTGCAAGGCGAGGGCCGCGCGATACGCCGTCTCGGCCGCAGCGAAGCGTTCCGCCTGGTTGGCGTCGCGGCCGACGGCCATCAGCTGCTCGAAGCGCGACATGTCGCCGCCCGACACCGCCTCCCGCGCCAGCCGCGCGGCCAGCAGGTCGAGCGCCGCCGAGCGCGGCGGCGCGGCATCGGCGGCGATGCGCCCCGAGAGCACGCCGATCGCGCGTTCCGCCGGCGCGGCGGCCGCCAGCACGCCGTCGGCCACGAAGCCGCGCCCGCCGATGTCGGCCACCAGCGCGAAGGCCGGCCAGCCGCCGACGCGACGCCGGCAGGACAAGAGCGCCGCCGGCTGCCCGCCGAGGATCGCGGTCGTGCGCGGCGCCTCGCACTCCAGCCGCGACGCGAGGGAGGCCGCCGCCTCGGCCGCCAGCGCCGGCAGCGGCTGGCGCGGCACCTCGCGCACGCGGGCGGACGCGCCGTCCCATTCGCCGCAGAAGATCTCGGCGCCGCCGCCCGCGCGCAGCATGCGGCAGGCCTCGTTGCGGGCATTGGGCCCGATCTCCTCGACCGCCGCGGCGCGGCCCCGGCTTGTGTAGGCCTCGGGCGGCGGCGTCGCGCAGGCGGCAAGCGCGAGCAGCGACGCGGCAGGGATCAGCGCGCGCATCAGAAATCCCCCGCCCGGATGTCCGGTGCGGCCTGCTCCTCCTCCTCCGACGGGTCGCGCGGCGGCTGGAACAGCAGCGCAAGCGCGGGCGGCCGCAGCCGCGTCACCGGATCGGCGGGCACCACGCCGTCCTCGGGGCGCGGCAGGTCGGGTGGCGGCGCGCAGGCGGCCACCCCCATCTCGCAGCCGTTGAACAGGAAGTCGGCGGCATTGGGCGGCGGGTCGCCATAGGGGCCGCTCTCGTCCGCCGGCGCGCGCACCACCCGTGCCGCCGCCGGCCGCCCGCCGATGCCGGCGACACTGCCCGTCATGTCCGCGCCGCTGCCGCCCGCCACCAGCAGCGACAGCGCATTCAGACCGCCCGAGGCGAAGCCGGCGTCGGACAGGAACAGCGTAACCTCCGTGCTGCCCGCGGCGAGGCCGCCGAACCCGATGAGCGGCGCCGACACCCGCAGCCCCTCCGACGCGAACACCGACCCGGCGAGCGTCGCCGAATCCCCGGCACCGATGAAGATACCGCCGCCGATCGCGATCAGCGTGCCGTCCAGCGTGACATCGGCGCCCGAGAGGAACATGGAGCCGTTCGTTGCGATGATGGAGTTCCCCGTCACCGCCAGCAGGCCGCTCGCCGACATGTCCACGGACTGGCCGATCGCGGTGCCGGCGATGCGGATCGAATCGCCGAACCCGAGCAGGCGCAGCTCGCCGCCCGCCTGGAGCGTCCGCCCGACCGGCAGGAACAGGTCGCGGGCGGAGACGACGAAGACGTCGCCCCCGGCCGAGAGATCGCCGAACGCGCCGAACACGTTCTCGAAGACGTCGAGCGAGAGCGGCCCGCCGACATCGCCCTGAAGCCGCCCGACGATCAGCGCCGCGCCCGCCTCCTGCGTCACGCCCCCGGTTGTGCGAAGGTCGAGCGTGCCGCCGAAACCGACCGTGCCGCCGATGGCGATGGCGGTCGCCGGCACCAGCAGCACCCCGTCCACCGTGGCGCCGCCGATCCGCAGCGTCTCGGCGGTGATCGCGGTGAGCAGGTCCGGCGTCACCGCGAAGGCCCCTCCGCTCGGCTCCGCGACACCGAGCTCGACCGGCGACGCCTCGATCGGCGCCACCTCGACAAGGGGTGCGATCAGCCGCGCGGCCGGCGACAGCGTGCCGTCGGGCGCCGTGATCCCTGGCGCCTGCAGGGTGATGCGCCCGTCGCCGCCGGTCGCGGTCAGCTGCGCCTCGCTGAAGAACAGCATCGTCCCGGCGCTGCGCAGCGTGATGCTGCGCGCCTGGCTGTTCTGCTGCGGCACCAGCAGATCGTCCGAGGTGTCGAGCCGGAAATCGCCCGCCACGTCGAAGCGGAACAGCAGGCGGATGTTGTTCTGCGACGGCAGCAGCACATCGCCGAGCGAGTCCACGCGCAGGCTGCTTCCGGTCAGCACCCCCGCCGTCTGCAGGATACCGCCCGCGCCGGCCTGGAGCCGGATCTGCCCGCCGCCCTCGACATCGGCGGCCAGCCGGACGCCGCCGCCCGCGATCAGCGCCACCTCGGCCTCGCCGGCGCTGCGCAGCGCCGCGTTCACCAGGATGTCGCGGCCCGCCTCGAGCGCGAGGCCGGGGAAGTCGAGCAGCCGCCCGTTCACCAGGATGTCCCGCCCGGCGGCGAGGTTCAGCCCGCCGGACTGGAAATCCGCCTGCACATCGGCCGCGACGGTGATGTCGCGCGACGCCTCGAGGCGCAGATCGCCGAGGAAGCCGCCCACCACATCGGCGCCGATGAAGGCCTGCGCCGGCCCCTCGCCCTCGCCCAGCACCCCGTCGGCGATCTCGGAGAAGCCGACATTGATCCGCGGATCGCCGGCCTCGACGATCGTCAGGTCCTCGGGGTCCACCAGCACCGTCCCCGGCGCGCCGGCCGGGGCCGACACGTCGGGCGCCCGCGTCACCACGAGGCCGCGCTCGCCCGACAGCTCGACGAAGCCGCCATCGCCGCCCTCCGGCCCGCCGCGCGCCGCGATCTCGCCCGCAACTGCCGTGTAGTGCGTCGAATGCACGACGATCACGCCGCCATCGCCCGCGCCCGTCGCGCTCGCATTCAGCCGCGCGCCGGGCGCGACGCCCGTGCGCTCCGCCAGCCGCCGCTCCGGCGCGCCCTGGCGCGTGATGCCGAAGGCGATCTCGCCGCCGCCGTTGCGCCCCGAGGCGTCCACCACCGCGCCGGGTTCCGCCAGCACGCGGTTGCCCAGCACCTCGATGACGCCGCCGCGCGTGCCGGGGGCGGTGCCGCGCGCCGTCACCTCGCCCTGGATGCGGATGGCGCCGCCGGTGCCGGCGATCACCACCTCGCCGGTGCGGCCCGTCGCGGCGTCGGTGTCGGCGCCGATGCGGCCGCCCGCGCGCACCAGGTCCTGCACGATGCCGTCGGCGGCGGCGGCGGTGATCCGCACGCGCCCGCCGTCGGCAAGGATGATGCCGGAATTCTCCACCAGCGGCCCGCCGCCCGCGGGGGCCACGGTGACGGGGCGGGTGATCTCGATCTCCAACAGCCCGTCGCCGTAAAGGTCCACGGTGTGCGCCTCGGCGCCCGCCAGCACGACGCGGCCGAGCCGTGCCTCGATCGTGCCGCTGTTGACGACGCGCGGCGCGACCAGCGCGGCCAGCCCCGCCTCGCGCACCGTGATCTGGCCGTGGTTCTCGACCCGCGCGCCGGGCAGGCCCGGCCGGTCGAAGGCCATGCGCCCGGCCAGGAAATTCTCGTCCGCGATGTCGGCCGTGGTGACGACGAGGCCGGCGGCATCCACCTGCGCGCCCTGCTGGAACACCACACCGGAACGATTGACGATCACCACCTGCCCGTTCGCGGTGATGCGGCCTGCGATCAGCGAGGGGTCGCGCGCCTCCACGCGGTTGAGCGTGACCGCGCGCGAATCCGGCTGGCGGAACTCGACCCTGTGGTCGCGCCCGACGTCGAAGCGCCGCCACTCGACGATGCCGCGCCGCTGCGTCTGGGTGATGGCGGTGCGCGCCGCGTCCTGCTCGATGGTGATGCCGCCAACGACGACGCGCCCGAGATCGGGCCGCGCCTGCGGCGCCTGCGCGAAGGCGGAGAGCGGCATGAGCGCCGTGCCGGCGAGGAGGAGGCCGCGAAGCGTACGGGTGATGGGCATGGGTGTCACCTCCCTCTCAGAACCGCACCAGCACGCGCCAGTAGAGCGCGGTGCGCGACAGCGGGTCGCTTGCCGCGCCGTTCGGCCGCAGCGTCAAGCGATGCACGCCCTCGACCTGCAGCTCCGCCGCGTCGGCGATGCCGAGGCGCGCGCCGAGGCCGAGCGAGGCCACGCGCCGGTCCGGGTCGCTGTCGCGGTTCTCGAAGGTGCGGGCGAGATCGGCGAAGGCGTAGAGCATGGGGTCGAGCCGCAGCGCCTGGCCGGACAGCGTGGTGTCCACCGGGAAGCTCAGCTGCAGTTCCGCGCTGGCCGCCAGCGCCCGGTCGCCAGTGATCTCGCCGGAGAAGAAGCCGCGCCCGAGCCGCGACCCGCCGGCATAGAACTTCTCCGACTGCGGCAGCACATCGCCCGACCACTGCCCGGCGATGGTGGCGCGCAGCGCGAGCGTCGCGCCCTGCCACGGCTCGAACAGCGCCTGGGTGCGCGAGAGGTCGAAGGCGAGGCGCGTGAAATCCGTCCGCGCCCCCTGACGCGACTGCTCCGCGCTGCCCGACGGCGTCGCCCCGAGCCCGTCCAGCCCCTGGCTCAGCCGCAGCGACAGCGTGGTGATGCCCGGCCGCTCCGCGCCCAGCCACGCGTCGTAGCGCGCCCAGTCGAGCCCGAGCCGCACCACGCGCAGCCGGTCGCGGCTCAGCCGCGTGTCGCCGTCGAGCCGCACCTCGCCGTCCAGCGCATCGAGGAAGCCCGACAGCAGCAGCGTCTCCTGCCGCCGGCGGATCCAGGGATAGGAGACGGAGACGCCATAGACCCGGGTCTCGCCGCGGTAGCCGAGGGCGGAGAGCAGCCCGCCCGGCTCCGTCGCGCCCTGCCCGGCATGGAGCCGCACGCGCCAGCCTTGCGCGCCGACGAAGGCCTCCGTCGCCACCTGGCCGAACAGCTGCCGCGCGTCGGTCGCGCCGAACAGCGCGATCTCGGTGCGCTCGCCGAACTGGGTGAAGGCGTTGAGCTGGATCGTCGCCAGCGCCTGCTCCGGCCCTGCCACACGCCCGGCGCGGTTGTCGGCGGCGACGAAGCCCGTCACCGCTCGCCGCCCCACCTGCGCGACGAGGCTGAGCGCGCCGGGCGCCGTTCCCGCCGGCCGCAGCACGGCGCGGACGGAGACGCCCGGCACCTCCTGCGCCAGCAGCAGCCAGCGCTCCAGGGTGGCGATGTGCAGCGGCCGCACGCCGACCAGGTTGTTCAGGAAGGCCAGCACCTGCGTGCCCGCGGGCCCGATGTCACCATCGAGCCGCACCTCGGTGACCGAGGCCTCGCCAACCCGCAGCCTGAGCGTGCCGTCGCGCTCGGCCGTCGCGTCCACGGCGGTGAAGACGAAGCCGGCGTCGCGGTAGAGGGCGAGGATGGCCGTGCGCCCGGCCTCCACCACGCGCAGCGGCACGGCGGGGCCGGTCGGGATGGCGGCGACCTCGCGCAGCCTCGCCTCGGGGAAGGCCGTCGCGCCCTCGAACACCACCCTCTGCACCTGGATCGGGACGGCGAGCGCCGGGTCGGCCGCCGCCGGCGCGGCAGGGGCGGCGGGGGGCGGCGCGCCGGGCCCGACGCGCGGCGGCTCGGGCGGGGCGATGTCCGGGATCGGGGTGCCGAGCCGCGGCACCGTGCCGGGCGGCGGCGACTGCGCCGGGGACTGCCCGGCCAGGGCCGCGAGCGCCAGGCCTCCGAGCACGGCGCGCAGCAGGGGGCGGGTCAGCCTGTCGGTCACGCGCGTCTCCCGGTTGGCGGGGCGGGGCGGCCCCGACCAGCCTTCACGGGAATCACCCTAGCACCACAGCGACACCGTGCAACCGATTGATCCGCCTATGCCCCCCGCCCCGCCAGCGCCAGCGCCCGCGCATAGACCTCCCGCCGCGTCACCCCCGTCGCGGCGGCCACCGCCGCGGCCGCGTCCTTCACGCTCTCGCCGCGGCCGAGGGCGGCCGACAGCAGCGAATCCACCGCCTCCGGCCCCAGCGCCGCCGCCTCCGGCGCCGGGCCGACCACCAGCACGATCTCGCCCCGCGGCGGGTCGGCCACGCAGCCGGCCGCAAGCTCGGGCAGCGTGCCGCGCCGCACCTCCTCGAAGCGCTTGGTGAGTTCGCGGGCCAGCGCGGCGGGGCGGGGGCCGAGCAGTTCGGCGAGGTCGGCCAGCGTCTCGGCGGCGCGGTGCGGCGCCTCGAACAGGATCAGGGTGGCGCTGAGCCCCGCGCGCTCGGCCGCCACCACCGGCGCCAGCGCCGCCCGCCGCGCCGCCCGCTTCGCCGGCAGGAAGCCGAGGAAGAGGTGCGGCGCGGGCGGCAGGCCGGAGAGGGTCAGCGCCATCAGCCCCGCGCTCGGCCCCGGCACCGCCGAGACAGGCACGCCCGCCTCCACCGCCGCCCGCACCAGCCGGAAGCCCGGGTCCGACAGCAGCGGCGTGCCGGCATCGGAGACGAGCGCAAGCCGCGCCCCCTGCTTGAGCCGCGCGAGCAGCCGTGGCACCTCGGCGGCCTCGTTGTGGTCGTGCAGGGGGATCAGGGCCGCGCTGACACCGAATCGGGCGAGCAGCGCGCCGGTCACCCTGCTATCCTCGCAGATCACCGCCTCCGCCGCGCGCAGCGCCGCGAGGGCGCGGGGCGACAGGTCGGCCAGGTTGCCGATCGGCGTGGACACCAGGAGCAGGCCGGGCGCCGGCCCTGCGGAGGAAGGGGAGAGGGCGCTTGGCTCGTCGGACGACACGGATCGGGGTTCCCCTGCTCGCCGCGCTTGTCGCGCTCTCGGCCTGCGCGCCGCAAGCCTCCTCGCCGCCGCCGCGGCTGTCCATGGGCCCGGCGCGCGTCGCCCTGCCGCCCGAGGCCCCGCGCGAGCGGGTGGCGCTGCTGCTGCCGCTGTCCGGGCCGAACGCGCCGCTCGGGGAAGCGGCGCTCGCCGCAGCCCAGCTCGCGCTGTTCGAGCGCGGGGGCCCCGGCGTCGAGCTGATCCCGCTCGACACCGGCGGGACAAGCACGGGCGCGGCGCAGGCGGCGCGGCAGGCGCTGGCGCAGGGCGCGCGCGTGCTGGTCGGTCCGCTGACCGGTGCCGAGGCCCGCGCCGTCGGCCAGGCCGCGCGCGGCGTGCCGGTCTTCGCCTTCACCAACGACCCCTCCGTGGCGGGCGCGTCCCTCTGGCCGCTCGGCATCAGCCCGGACCAGCAGGTGCGGCGCGTGGTCGGCCATGCGGCGGCCGCGGGCGCCCGGCGCTTCGCGCTGGCAGCGCCGGAAGGCCCCTTCGGCCGGGCGCTGGCGGAAAGCCTGCGCGGCGCCGCCCGCGCCGCCAGCCTGCCGGAGCCGCTGGTCATCACCTACCCGCCCGCCGCCGCGCCGAGCGTGGTGGCGCGCGAGACGCTCGACCGCTCGGGCGAAGCGCCGCCGGACGCCGTGCTGATCGGCGAGGCGGGGGAGCGCGCGGGCGACCTCGCCGCGGCGCTGCAGGCCGCCGGGCTGCGGGTGCCGCCCGCGCGGCTCTACGGCAGCGCGCTGTGGCAGGGCGACGCGCGGGCCGCGGCCGCGCCGGCGCTCGCCGGGGCGGTGTTCCCGGGGCCCGACCCTGCCGCCCGCGCCCGCTTCGAGTCGCGCTTCGAGGGGGCCTTCGGCACCCGCCCCTCGCGCATCGCGGCGGCCGCCTATGACGCCGCCTGGCTCGGCATCGCGGCGCTGCGCGCCAACCCGCCCGCCGCCCCGCTCGGCGAGGAGCTGGCCGGGGCAGACGGGCCGCTGCGGCTTGGCCAGAACGGGCAGGTGCTGCGCGGGCTGGCGCTGTTCGCCATGGAGCCGGGGCTTGAGCCGCGGCTGATCGAACCGGCGCCGGACGTCGCGCCGGGCTCCTGAGGCGGCGGGGTGACGCCGCTTCGCCTCGCCGGAGCGGCCCTGCTGATCGGCGGGCTGCCGGCCACCCTGTTCGCTCTGTTCGGGCTCTCCGGCGAGCTCGATGCCGAACCGGCGCTGTTCGGCGCCGGCCTTTCGCTCGGCGCCGGGGCGGTGCTCGGCGCGCTGTGGCTGACCAGCCTGAACCGCCTGGCCCGCGCGCTGCGCCGCGCCGCCGAGGCGGACGCCGCCGACACCGAGCCCCCGCCGCTCCCTGCCGCCGCCGAGGTGGCAGGCGAGATCGGGCGGCTGGCGCGCGCGCTGCAGCGCCGCAGCGAGGAGGTCGGGCGGATGCGCCGCGCCGATGCGGCGATCCTCGAGAACCTGCCCGACCCGCTGCTGCTGCTGTCCGGCTCGCGCGCGCTGCTGCGGGCCAACCGCGCCGCCCGCGCGCTGTTCGGCACCGCCCCGGGCGAGCCGGGCGACGCGCCGGCCGCGCTGCGCCACCCGGCGCTGTCGGCGGCGATCGATTCCGCGCTGGCCACCGGCGCGCCGGCCGCGGCCGAGATCGCGCTGCCGGTGCCGGTGGCGCGCGAGTTGTCGGCGCGCGTCATCCCGCTCGACCCGCCGCTGTTCGATGGCGGGCGCATCCTCGTGGTGCTGGCCGACCGCACGCGGGAACGCGCCGTCGAGCGGATGCGCGCGGATTTCGTGGCGAACGCCAGCCACGAGCTGCGCACGCCGCTCGCCAGCCTGATCGGCTTCATCGAGACGCTGCAGGGCCCGGCGCGCGACGACGCCGAGGCGCGCGACCGCTTCCTCGCCATCATGGCCGAGCAGGCCGAGCGCATGCAGCGGCTGCTCGACGACCTCCTGTCGCTCTCCCGCATCGAGACGGAGGAGCACCGTCCGCCCGAGGGCGAGGCCGATGTCGCCGCCCTCCTGCGCGCCGAGGCGGCGGCGCTGGCGCCGCTGTTCGCCCGCCGCGGCGCGACGCTCGATCTTGTCGTGCCCGAGCGGCTGATCGCCCGCCCGGCGGATGCCGACCAGGTGGCGCAGGTGTTGCGCAACCTGCTGGACAACGCGCTGCGGCACGGGCGCGAGGGCGGAACGGTGCGCGCCGAGGCCGCCGCCTTCCCGGCCGGCGAGGGCGAGCGGCCCGGCGTGCTGGTGAGCGTGTCGGATGACGGGCCAGGGATCCCGCGCGAGCACATCCCGCGCCTGACCGAGCGTTTCTACCGCGTGGACCGCGGGCGAAGCCGGAAGGCGGGGGGGACGGGGCTGGGGCTCGCGATCGTCAAGCACATCGTGCAGCGGCACCGCGGGCGGCTGGAGATCGAGAGCGAGGAGGGGAAGGGCGCGACCTTCCGGGTGTGGCTGCCGGCGGGGCGGGGGTGATGGAACGGGGAGCCCGAGGGCCTCAGGCCCTCGGCGGGCGGGGCCCGGGGAGGGCAGCGCCCTCCCCGTCCGCCGTCGTCTTGTCCTTGTAGTTGCACCACGCCCGCGCCACGCAGCGCCAGCACTCCGGCGCCCGCGCCTTGCACACATACCGCCCGTGCAGGATCAGCCAGTGATGCGCATCCCGCAGCAATTCCGGCGGGCAGCGCTTCACCAGCGCCTCCTCCACCGCCCGCGGCGTCTTACCCGGCGCTAGGCCGGTGCGGTTGCCCAGGCGGAAGATGTGCGTGTCCACCGCCATCGTCTGCTGCCCGAATGCCACGTTCAGCACCACATTCGCCGTCTTGCGCCCGACGCCGGGCAGCGCCTCCAGCGCCTCCCGCGTATTCGGCACCTGGCCGCCGTGCTTCTCCATGAGGTCCCGCGCCAGGGCGGCGACGTTCTTCGCCTTCGCCTGCCACAGCCCGATCGAGCGGATGAAGGGCGCGATTCCCTCCGCCCCCAGCGCCGCCATCTTCTCTGGCGTCGGGGCCGCGGCGAACAGGGCGGGCGTGCAGCGGTTCACCGCCGCGTCGGTCGTCTGCGCCGACAGCACCACGGCGACCAGCAGGGTGAAGGGGTCCGAATACAGCAGCTCCGTCTCCGGCGCCGGGTTGGCGGTGGCGAGCGCGCGCAGGAACGCCTCCGCCTGCGGACGGGACATCAGGCGCGAGCGTCGGGGGGCGGCGGCGGTGCCGTGGCGCGGGGCGGGCATGGTCAGGCGGCGCGGATAGCCTAGATTGGCCGGTGATGTCAGCCGATGTGGCGCCGGTCCGGCTCGTCTGCACCCCTCCCAACTCCTTCTCGGCGGGCGGCTTCCGCGTGCTGGCCGGGCTGCTGGTCGGCGCGGCGGCGGTCGGCTCGGCGGTGTTCGCCGCCATCGGCGCCTGGCCGGTCGCCGGCTTCCTCGGCGCCGAGGTGCTGATCGCCGCCTGGCTGATCGCGCGGCACGCGAAGCGCTCGGCGGCGGCGGTCGAGGAGGTGGCGATCGAGAACGGGCGGCTCACCGTCCGCGCCCGCGACGCGCGCGGGCGGGAAAGCCGGGTGGAGCTCGACGCCGCCTGGGCGCGGCTGGAACGGCCGGGCGACGGGCGGGTGCTGCTCGTCTCGCGCAACCGCCGCGTCGAGGTGGGGCGCTTCCTTGCCGACGAGGAGCGCGACGGGTTCGCCGCCGCGCTGGCCGAGGCGCTGGCCCGCCACCGTCGCGCGGTTTGACGCGCCGCCGCCGCGCGCCGATGCTTCGCACGACGGAGGGCCGACACGCATGCCTGCCTTCGGCATAGACCATCTGCATCTCCGCAGCGCCGACCCGGAGGGCGCCGCGGGCTATTTCGTCCGGCTGTTCGGCGCCGAGGAGACCGGGCGCAGCCACCCGGACGGGCGCCTGCGGATCATCCTCCGCCTCGGCGGCCTCGCGCTCTATGTGGAGCAGGTGCCGGAGGGCACGGCCGGGCCCCCGCCCTGGCCGCATCGCGGCGTCGAGCATCTGGGCCTGTCGGTGGACGATCTGGACGCCGCCCTGGCCGATCTGCGCGCCAAGGGCGCCGAGGTGCTCTCCGGCCCGGACAGCCCGCGCCCCGGCGTCCGGATCGCCTTCCTCGCCGCGCCGGACGGGACGCGGGTGGAACTGGTGGAGCGCAAGGCGGGGTAGCCTACCCCTCCACCCGCTTCGCCAGCCGCCGCAGCACGGCGCACAGCCGCGAGAAGCCGTACCAGAACGCGCCATGCCCCGGCGCGTCCTCCGGCCGGCCGCCCGCCTGCGGCTCGCCCCGCCGCAGCAGGCCGAGCCGCGCCTCGAACCGCCCGCGCATGTTCTCGAGGAAGGCGTCGGAGGCGGCGATGTACTGCTCGAGCATCTCGGCGGCGATCTCGATCTCGATGCCCGGCCGCCCCTCGGCGGTGAAGCGCTTCAGCGCCCGGCTGTCCTCGGCCAGCGCCAGGTGCAGGCGGTGCAGGTCGGCAAGGTGGCGGGCGATCGTCAGCCGCGCCTCGCGCGCGCGGTCGGCGATCGGCGGCTCGGGCGTCGGCATGGGCGGTCCTCCGACGCGAAGGATCGCCCGGTCGCCGTGAAGGAGCGGTTAGCGCGGCGGCGCAGGGCGCGGCGAGGGCGCGCCGCCGGCGGCGGGGCGGCGCCGGGCGGCCGCGGGCGCTGGCGGGCGAGCCGGCCGCCGCGCCCCGAGCGGCGCGCTGCCCGGAGCGGCCAGCGCCGCCAGATCCTCCGCCGTGTCCACGTCGCGCAGCGTGCGCAGCAGCGCGATCCGCCGGCCGTGGAAGTTCGCGATGGTGTCGGCCAGCGCATGTTCGGTGGACCAGCGCACCGCGCCGAAGGGGCGCGAGGGCCTGCGCGGCCCGAGCCCGACCAGCCAGAACCCGCCATCCTCGGCCGGCCCGAACACGGCGTCCGCCCGGCCCAGCGCCCGGAACGCCGCTTGCACATCGGCGGCGAGGATGCCGGGGATGTCGCTGCCCACCACCACCACGCGGCGGTGCGGCCGCGTCGCCCGATCGAGCCGCGCCCCGAGGTCGCCCCTGCCCTGCCAGAGGACGGGGCAGCGCCGCGGCCAGCGGGCACGCGCGAAATCCGGCGTCGCGGCGATGACGGTGCGCCAGCGGCGCGAGGGCGCGAGCCGCGCCAGCACCGCGGCCAGCGTCGCGCGGTAGAAGGCAAGCGCCCGGCGCGCCCCGATGCCGGCGGCCAGCCGCCGCTTCACCTGCCCGAGCCTCGGCGCCCGGGCGAACACCACCAGCACGTCGCCGCTAGCCATAGAGCCTCCGGATCACCCGCGGGGGAACGCCCGCGAACCACAGCGCGAGGCAGAGAAGATTGCGCGCCGAGCGCGCCGTCCAGCCCTGGCGTTCCCATTTCTCCGCCGAGGTCACCGCCGCGGCGTCCAGCGCCACCAGCCGGCGGCGGCCGATGCGGCGGACGAGGTCCACATCCTCCATCAGCGGCAGGGTCTTGACACCGCCAAGATCGGCCAGGAACGCCGCCCGGATCAAGAGCCCCTGGTCGCCATAGGGCAGGCCGAGCGCGCGGGACCTCCAGGCGACGGCCCGTTCCAGCCGCCGCGCCTCAGGCGCCGCGCTGTCGAGGGCGAAGCGGAAATACCCGGCGCGGGCGGTATTGGCCGGATCGGCCATGAAGGCGGCGGCGACCCGGCCCCAGCCGGGCGACAGCCGCGTGTCGGCATGCAGCAGCAGCAGCCAGGGCGCGCGGGCGGCGGCGACTCCGGCGGCGATCTGCGCCCCCCGGCCGCGCGGCGCGTCCAGCAGGATGGCGCCGGCGGCCTCGGCGAGGGCGCGGGTCGCGTCGCCGCTGCCGCCGTCGGCGACAAGGATCTCCGCCGGCGGCCCGCCGCACAGCGACGCCAGCGTGCCCGGCAGGTGCCGCGCGGCGTTGAGCGTCGGAATGACGACCGAGAGTACCGGCTCTGTTCGCAGAATGTTCTTGACCTTTCGGCGGGCGATTGTATGATGCCGACAGGAACGGAGTAGGAACGCGGAGACCCCGATGCCCGACGGCAGCCTCACCGCACGGTCCACCCTGATGCCCGGCGCGCGCAAGGGCCGCGGCGCGGTGGTGAACCCGCCCGTCCGCTTCGAACGCACCGCCGCCGAACCCTTCGACGACGGCTGGGCCACGCTGGAAGCCGCCTTCCGCGACCTCCCCCCGCTGCCGACGACGCTGACGCCGGACCGCGCGCGCTCGGCGCTTGCCTGGAACGACAGCCCGGACATCGGCTTCGACCGCGCGATCAACCCCTATCGCGGCTGCGAGCACGGCTGCGTCTATTGCTACGCGCGGCCGTCGCACGCCTATCTCGGCCTGTCGCCGGGGCTGGATTTCGAGACGCGGCTCTCCTTCAAGCCGAACATCGCCGAACTGCTGGAGAAGGAGCTGTCGAAGCCCGGCTACGTGCCGCGCCCGATCGCCCTCGGCTCCAACACCGACCCGTACCAGCCGGTGGAACGCAGCCTGGCGCTGACGCGCCAGGTGCTGGAGGTGCTGCGCCGCTTCCGCCACCCGGTGACGATCGTGACGAAGTCGGCCGGCGTGCTGCGCGACGCCGACATCTTGTCCGACATGAGCAGGGACGGGCTGGCGCAGGTGTGCCTGTCGGTGACGACGCTCGACCCGCGGCTGGCCCGGCTGATGGAACCGCGCGCCGCCGCCCCCGCGCGGCGGCTCGCCGCGATCCGCGAGCTGACGGCCGCAGGCATCCGCACCGGCGTGCTGGCGGCGCCGATGATCCCGGGCGTGAACGACGCGGAGCTGGAGGCGATCCTTGAGGCGTCCCGCGCCGCCGGCGCCAGCCGCGCGGGCTATGTGCTTCTGCGCCTGCCGCTGGAGATCGCCCCGATGTTCGAGGCGTGGCTGGCGCAGCACATGCCCGACCGCGCCGCGCGCGTGCTGTCGCTGATTCGCCAGACCCGGTCGGGCGCGCTGTATGACAGCCGCTTCGGCCTGCGGCAGACCGGCAGCGGGCCCTATGCCGACCTGCTGGCCAACCGCTTCCGCGTGGCGGCGACGCGGCTTGGGCTGCTGGAGGCGGGGCGAAGCGGCCTCGACTGCACGCGTTTCCGCGTGCCGGAGGCGAAGGCCGCGCAGCTGTCGCTGTTCTGAGCGGACGGCGCCCGCCATGGAGTCACGGCGCCCGGGCGATGCCACCGCCCGGGCGCGGGGCCAGGGGTCACCCCCGCTTCTTCGCCCCGTTGCGGCGGAACAGGAACTCGCGCCCGAGCTTCACGCGCGGCACCCCGTCATAGGCGATGATGTCGGCCGTGGCGTAGGTCTCGCTCCAGGCGTCGGGAATGAAGGAACCGGTGCCGACCACGTCCACCGGTGCCTTCGCTTCCGCCATCACCCGGCACTTCGTGACCCCGAAGCCAGAGGAGGCGACGATCCGCACCGCCCCGAACCCCGCCTCGTCCAGCGCCTCGCGCAGCCGCCACACCGCGGCGGCGGAGACGCCGGTACCGACCAGATGCCGCAACTCCTCGCTCGAGCGGTAGCGGCGGATCGCCGCCGGCGCGTGGCGTTCCAGCACGGCATAGGACTCCGCCGGGTCCAGCCCCTCGATGAACCGCCCGCCATGCGTGTCGAGCCGCATGGACAGGAGCCCGGACGCCGCCAGGTCCGGGAAGCGCGCGCAGACTGCAAGCGAATCCGTCACCTCGCGCCCGAAATAGTCCACCAGCACCGTCAGGGGCTCGTCCGGGAAGGTCTCGTGGAACATCTCGGCGGCGCGCACGGTGGAGCCGGCGTAGCCGATCAGCGCATGCGGCATGGTGCCGCGGCCGCGCGCCTCGCCGAACCAATGCGCCGTCGCGTCATTGGCGTTGCCGACGAAGCCCTTCGCCCCCTCGCGCTGCGCCGCACGGCTGCCGACCGAGGCGGCGTAGGCCATCAGCTCCTGCATCTCGGCGCCGGCGCAGTGGCGCGCTTCCATCGCGAGGAACGCCGCGCCCGGAAGTTCCAGGCACATCTGGTAGGCGTTGTGCGCGGCGACGCAGGCCGCACCCAGCTTCTGCAGGTAGATCGTCTCCAGATCCGCGAGCGCCGCGAAGGAGCCGGAGAGGTAGAGGATCGGGTCGCCCGCGCCGACCCACTCCCCTTCCTCGCGCATCAGCTCGATGTCAAAGCGCTCGCCGCGCGCGGCGGCCACCTGCTCCAGCCAGCGCACCATCAGCCGCGGCGCGGAGACGACAGGGCGGCGCAGGAACACCGCGTAGGTCACGCGGCAGTCGCCGAAGCGGCGGACGATCTCGCGCGTGCGGACGAAGTAGGAATCCGTGCGGGCGGCGATCGCCGCGTCGGTCGTCGGCTCCGGCTCCATCGGTCCGGGTGCCTTCTGCGTCCACGCTATTGCGCCGCGACGCGGGGCGCGGCCTCGGGGCGGCGGGCCTTCAGCTCCTCGGCGACGAGGAAGGCGAGTTCCAGCGCCTGGCCCGCGTTCAGCCGCGGGTCGCAGAAGGTGGCGTAGTTGGCCGAAAGGTCGGCCTCCGTCAGGCGATGCGCGCCGCCCGTGCATTCCGTCACGTCTTGGCCCGTCATCTCGACATGCACGCCGGCGGCATGCGTCCCCTCGGCGGCGTGGATGTCGAAGAAGGAACGCACCTCGGACAGGATCGCGTCGAAGGAGCGGGTCTTGTAGTCGTTCGCCGCCTTCACGGTGTTGCCGTGCATCGGATCGCACAGCCAGACGACGTTGCGGCCGGCCTTCGCCAGCGCGCGGATCAGCGGCGGCAGCAGCGCGCCCACCTTGCCCGCGCCCATCCGGCTGATCAGCGTCAGCCGCCCCGGCTCGTTCGCCGGGTTCAGGATGTCGGTCAGGCGCAGCAGCTCGTCCACCGTGGAGGTCGGCCCGACCTTGAGGCCGATCGGGTTCTTCACGCCGCGCAGGAACTCGACATGCGCGCCGTCCGGCTGCCGCGTGCGGTCGCCGATCCAGAGGAAATGCGCCGAGCAGGCGTACCAGTCGCCAGAGGTGCTATCCACCCGCGTCAGCGCCTGTTCGTAAGGCAGCAGCAGGCTCTCGTGGCTGGTGTAGAACTCGGTCTCCCGCACCTGCGGCACGTCGCTCATGCCGCAGGCGGAAAGGAAGCGCAGGCTCTCGTCGATGCGGGTGGCGAGGTCCTGGTAGCGCTCGGCGAGCGGGGAGTTGGCGACGAAGCCGAGGTTCCAGCGATGCACCTGGTGCAGGTCCGCATAGCCGCCCGTCGCGAAGGCGCGCAGCAGGTTCAGCGTGCCGGCCGACTGCATGTAGGCGGTTTCCATCCGCGCCGGGTCGGGCGTGCGGGCGTCCGCCGTGAACTCGGGGCCGTTGATGATGTCCCCGCGGTAGGAAGGAAGCGTCACGCCGCCCTGCGTCTCGGTGTCGGAGGAGCGCGGCTTGGCGAACTGCCCCGCCATGCGGCCGAGCTTCACCACCGGCAGCCCGCCGCCGAAGGTGAGCACGACGGCCATCTGCAGCAGCACGCGGAACTGGTCGCGGATGATGTTGGCGGTGAAGTCGGCGAAGCCCTCGGCGCAGTCGCCGCCCTGCAGCACGATCGCCCTGCCATCGGCGGCCAGCGCCAGATGCTGCTTGAGCCGCCGCGCCTCGCCCGCGAACACCAGCGGCGGGAAGGAGGCGATGCGCGCCTCCATCGCGGCGAGCTTCGCCTCGTCGGGGTAGTCGGGCACCTGGCGGATCGGCTTCTCGCGCCAGGAGCCGGGATGCCAGCCGCGGGTGGTCATTGGGGCGGTTCCTCGAAACTCGGCGCGCAGGATAGCCGCCGCGCGCCTGTGGATAAAGCGTCAGCCGACCGTGCGGGCCGGGGTGCGGAGGGTGACGAACTCCTCGGCCGCCGTCGGGTGGATGCCGATGGTCCGGTCGAAATCCTCCTTCGTCGCGCCGGCGACGATGGCGATGGCGATGCCCTGCAGGATCTCGGGCGCGTCCTCGCCCAGCATATGGGCGCCGAGCACGCGCCGCGTGCGGGCGCAGACGATCAGCTTCATCAGCGTCTTGCGCCCCGCCCGGCCGGTGATGGTGTGGCGCATCGGCGTGAAGCGGGTGACGTAGATCTCGGCCGGCCCCTGTTCCGCGGCTTCGGCTTCCGTCAGGCCGACGGTGCCGATCGGCGGGCTGGTGAACACGGCGGTCGGCACGTTCGCGTAGGAGGCATGGCGCGGCCGCCCGCCGAACAGCGTGTCGGCAAGCGCGTGGCCGGTCGCGGTCGCCATCGGCGTCAGGTTCACGCGGTCGATCACGTCGCCGAGGGCGTAGATGCCGGGGACATTGGTGCGGTGGTCCGCGTCCACGCGGATGGCGCCCCTGGCATCGGTGAGGACGCCGGCCGCTTCAAGGCCAAGGCCGCGGGTGTTCGGCACCCGGCCGGTGGCGAAGAACACCGCGTCGGCTTCCCGCGCGTCGCCGCTCGACAGCGTCAGCATCAGCCCGGCATCGGTGCGGGTGATGCGGGTCGGCGTGGCGTCGGGCGTCAGCACGATGCCCTGGGCGGTCAGCGCCTCGGCAAGTGCGGCGCGGATGTCCTCGTCGAAGCCGCGCAGCGGCAGGGGGGCGCGGTACACCACCTCGACCTCGGCGCCGAGGCCCTTGAGGATGCAGGCGAACTCGAGCGCGATGTAGCCGCCGCCGAGCACGACGACGCGCTTCGGCAGTTCGGGCAGGGTGAACAGGTCGTCGCTGACGAGGCCATGCTCCGCGCCCGGGATCGGCAGCCGCGCGGGCGTGCCACCCGTGGCGATCAGGATGTGCCTGGCGCGGATGCGCGTGCCGTTCACCTCGACCTCGCCGGGGCCGGCCAGCGTCGCGCGCGCGTCGAACACGGTCGCGTTCACGCCGGCGAGCAGGCGCTTGTAGATGGCCGACAGCCGCGCGACCTCGGCGTCGCGCGCGCGGGCGAGCGCGGCCCAGTCGTGCTTCGGCGCCGTCGCCTCCCAGCCGAAGGCGGGCGCGTCGGCGGCCCACATGCCGTATTCGGCGGCCTGCACCATGATCTTCTTCGGCACGCAGCCGACATTGACGCAGGTGCCGCCCCAGAAGCGCTCCTCGGCGATGGCGACGCGCGCGCCGTGGCCGGCGGCGATGCGGGCGCAGCGCACGCCGGCCGAGCCGCCGCCGATGACGAAGAGGTCGTAGTCATGGGCCATCGGCGTCACTCCACGGTCACGGATTTCGCCAGGTTGCGCGGTTGGTCCACGTCCGTGCCCTTCAGCACCGCGACATGGTAGGCGAGCAGCTGCACCGGGATGGCGTGCAGGATCGGCGCGACGAAGGGGTCCACCGCCGGCAGCGTGACGACGCGTTCGGCGAAGCGCGCCAGCGCCCCCTCCCCGCCCGCGTCGGTGAAGGCCATGACGCGCCCGCCGCGCGCCGCCGCCTCCTGCAGGTTGGAGACGGTCTTCTCGAACAGCGGGCCGGACGGGCAGAGCGCGATGATCGGCACGCTCGCGTCCACCAGCGCGATGGGCCCGTGCTTCATCTCGCCCGCCGCATAGCCCTCGGCGTGGATGTAGGAGAGTTCCTTGAGCTTCAGCGCGCCTTCCAGCGCGATCGGGTAGAGGCTGCCGCGGCCGAGGAACAGCACGTCGCGCGCCTCGGCGACGAGTGCGGCCAGCGCGCGGATCTCGGCGTCGCGATCGAGCACATGCGCCGCCGCCTCGGGCACCGAGAGCAGGGCTGCGGTCAGCCGCTGCTCCGCCGCCGCGTCCAGCGCGCCGCGGGCGCGCGCCATGCCGAGCGCGAGGCACGCCAGCACCGAGAGCTGCGCGGTGAAGGCCTTGGTGGAGGCGACGCCGATCTCGGGCCCCGCCACGGTCAGCAGCGCCTGGTCGGCGCCGCGGGCGAGGCTCGATTCCGGCACGTTCACCACCGACAGCGTGCGCTGGCCCGCGGCCTTCAGGGCAGACAGCACGGCCATGGTGTCCGCCGTCTCGCCGGATTGCGACACGAGGATCGCAGCCCCCCCCTCCGGCAGCGGCGGCTCGCGATAGCGCAGTTCGGAGGCGATGTCGGCGTCGCACGGGATGCGCGCGACGCCCTCAATCCAATAGCGCCCGGTCAGCGCCGCAAGGAACGCCGATCCGCAGGCGGAGAGCGTGATGCGCGGCACGCGCTTCGGGTCGAAAGGCAGCGCGGGCAGCGCCACCGTGCGGGTCGCCGGCGCCACATATTGCCGCAGCGTGTCGCCGATGGTGCCGGGGTGTTCGTGGAGTTCCTTCTCCATGAAGTGCCGGTGGTTGCCCTTGCCGGTCAGCGCCCCGGCGAAGCCGGTCTCCTTCACCGCGCGGGTCACCGGGCGGTCGTCCGCGTCGAACAGCTGCGCGCCGTCGTGGCGCAGCACCGCCCAGTCGCCGTCCTCCAGATAGGCGATGCGGCGGGTGAAGGGCGCCAGCGCGAGGGCGTCGTTGCCGACATACATCTCGCCCTCGCCGTGGCCGATGGCGAGCGCCGGGCCGCGCCGCGCGACGACCAGCAGGTCGGGGTGGCCGGCGAACAGGAAGGCCATGGCGAAGGCGCCGTGCAGGCGCTTCAGCGCCCGCCGCGCGGCCTCCACCGGCGCCAGGCCTTGCGCCAGCAGCAGGTCGAGCAGCTGCACCACGGCTTCGGTGTCGGTGTCGGAGTGGAACACCTGGCCCGCGGCCTGCAGCTCCGCCCGCAACTCGGAAAAATTCTCGATGATGCCGTTGTGCACCACGGCGACGCGCTCGGTCGCGTGCGGGTGGGCGTTGCGCTCGGTCGGCGCGCCATGCGTCGCCCAGCGGGTGTGGCCGATGCCGGTGGCACCTGGCAGAGGCTCTGCGCGCAGCGCCTCCTCCAGCCGCGCGAGCTTGCCTTCGGCGCGGCGGCGCGCGATGCGGCCTTCCACCAGCGTGGCGATGCCCGCGCTGTCATAGCCGCGGTATTCGAGCCGCCGCAGCCCTTCCAGGAGGCGCGGCGCCGCATCCACCCGCCCGACGATGCCGACGATGCCGCACATCAGCGTGTCCCCTTCCGCGCGCGCATGCCGCGCCCCGGCTTCACGCTCTGCCGCGCGCGGCCGATCGCCAGCGCATCCTCCGGCACATCCTCGGTGATGACGCTGCCGGCGGCGGTGATCGCGCCGGCGCCGACGCGGACCGGCGCCACCAGCGCGGTGTCGCTGCCGATGAAGGCGCCGTCCCCGATCTCGGTGCGGTGCTTCGCCACCCCGTCATAGTTGCAGGTGATGGTGCCGGCGCCGATGTTCGCCCCCGCCCCCACATCGGCATCGCCGAGATAGGTCAGGTGGTTCGCCTTCGCCCCGCGGCCGAGGCGCGCCGCCTTGAGTTCGACGAAATTGCCGACATGCGCCCCCACCTCGACCTGCGTGCCGGGCCTGAGCCGCGCGAAGGGGCCGATCACCGCGCCCTCCTCCACCACGCAGCCTTCCAGGTGGCTGAAGGACTTCACCTCGACGCCGTCGCGCAGCACCACACCCGGGCCGAACACGACGTTCGGGTGGACAACCACGTCGCGGCCGGTCTCCGTGTCGTGGCTGAAGAACACGGTCTCCGGCGCGATCAGCGTCGCGCCCCGCTCCATCGCCGCCCGGCGCAGCGCGGCCTGCACCTCGGCTTCCGCCAGCGCCAGTTCGGCGCGGCTGTTGATGCCGCGGAGCTCGGCCTCCGGCGCCTCGATGGCGCGCACCACGCGGGCTTCGGCGTTCGCCGCCAGCACCGTGTCTGTCAGGTAGTATTCGCCCCTGGCGTTGTCGTTCCGCACGGCGCAGAGCCACCGGTGCAGGTCGGGCCAGGCGGCGCAGACGACGCCGGCGTTGCACAGGCCGATGGCGCGGGTCGCCGCATCCGCATCGGCCCATTCGACGATGCGCTGCACGCGGCCCTCGGTGTCCGTCACCACCCGGCCGTAGCGCGCCGGGTCGGCCGGGCGCATGGCGAGCAGCACGAGATCCGCGCTGCTCCGCGCGGCCAGCAGCCGCGCCTGCGTGGCGGCCGGGATCAGCGGGTTGTCGGCGTAGAGCACCGCGACATCGCCCGTGAAGCCCTGAAGCAGCGGCGCGGCGGCCAGCGCGGCGTGGGCGGTGCCGAGTCGCTCCGCCTGCACCGCCACCGCATGGGGCGCGGCGACGCGCGCGACCGCCTCCATCCCCGGCCCCACCACGACGACGATCCGGTCGAACACCTGCTCGCAGGCCGCGAGCAGATGCCGCAGCATCGGCCGCCCGGCGAGCGGGTGCAGCGCCTTCGGCACATCGGAGCGCATCCGGGTGCCATGCCCGGCGGCAAGCAGGATCGCGGCCTTCATCGCCCGCCCTGTTGCCGAAGCCGCGGCGCCGCCGCAAGTGTGGGCGCGTTCACGGGTGATGACAGGATGCGACGGGTAGCGGTGTTCGACCTCGACGGCACGCTGGTGGACAGCGCGCCCGACCTCGCCGCGGCGCTGACGCGGCTGATGGCCGCCCGCGGCCTGCCGGGCTTTTCGCGCGAGGAGGTGATCCCGATGATCGGCGACGGGGCGAAGCGGCTGGTGGAACGGGCCTTCGCCGCCCGCGGCCTCGCGCCCGACGCCGGGGCGCTCCCCGCCTTCCTGGCCGATTACGAGGCGAAGGCGGCGGTGGAAACCCGCCCCTTCCCCGGCATCCCGGAGGCGCTTGAGGCGCTGGACGCGGCGGGCTGGGCGCTTGCCGTCTGCACCAACAAGCCGGAGGGGGCGGCGCGGGCGCTTCTCGACGCGCTCGGCCTGGCGCACGTCTTCGCCGCGCTCGTCGGCGGCGACAGCCTTCCCGTCCGCAAACCGGCGCCCGGGCATCTGCTCGGCACCGTCGCGGCGGCGGGCGGCGACGCGGCATGCGCGGCGATGATCGGCGACCACGCGAACGACATGCTGGCCGCCGCCGCCGCCCGCATCCCGGCGCTGTTCTGCGCCTGGGGCTACGGGCGGCCCGAGATGGCGAACGGCGCGCCCGTCGCGAGAAGCGCCGCCGATCTGCCCGGATTGCTCGCGGCAATGGTCCCCGCCGCTTGACACCCGCTGCCCTCCCGCCCTACCTGCGCCCTCCACGGATGGGCGCGTAGCTCAGCGGGAGAGCATCGCCTTCACACGGCGGGGGTCGTAGGTTCAATCCCTACCGCGCCCACCATCCGGTTCCCTCAGCGCTGCGGACCAGGGCCCATGCCGGGGCCGCGCCCATCGCCCGGGCCGCGACCGTCGCGTGGGCCGTCGCCCCGGCCCTGCATGCCACGCCGACCGATCTCGTCCAGCGCCACCGCGCCGTCGCCGTTGCGGTCCATCATGCGGAAGCCGAACTCGGCCGGCTGCGACACCTCGGCCAGCGTCAGCCGCCCGTCCGCGTCGGCGTCCAGCACGCGGAACATGCGGGTGCGCATCTCCTCCATGCGGGCGCGCATCTGCTGCGCGCGCGGGCTGTCGCCGCGCACCTCGAACTGGCTGTTCATGTAGGCGTCGAACTCGGTCCGCGTCACCGCGCCGTCGCGGTCGGCGTCGGCGGCCTGGAAGCGGCGGGTGACCTCGGCGCGCAGTTCGGCGAGCGTCACCCGCCCGTCATTGTCGGCATCGGCCTGCCGGAACATCTGCATCATGCCGGCGCCGCGGCCCTCGCCACGGTGCATCCCGCGCTCGCCGTGGCGGTGCAGGCCACGGTCGCCGTCGCGGTACATGCCGCGGCCGGGGCCGTCGCCGCGCATCGGGCCTTCCGCGCGCGGGCCGTCGCCGCGCGGCCCGGGGCCCGGGCCCTGCTGTGCCAGCGCCGGGGCCGCGGCGACCAGCACCGCTGCCGCCGTGCCGAGCATCCATCCCTTGATCGTCATCGTCGTCTCCGTCGTGGAAGGCCAGGATCGGCCACGACGGGAAGATGCGCCGGCGATGTAACGGAGGGGTGTCGGGCCGGTCGCGCTCGGGTGAGGAAATGTTGCGCTGTTCAGGGTCGTGCGGCGGTGACGGCGGGGGCGACGCCGCCGGAGCCCGGCACGGTCGCGCCGAGCAACGCCGCGGCGGCGAGCGGCAGCAGCACGCCGGCGACGGGCGCGAGCGGGAGGGCGGCCGTGAGCGTTTCCGGCGGCGCGGGCGGCGGCTGGGTGCGAAGGCGCTCCCACGCCTCGGGCGAGGGCGCGAGGCGCGGGGGCGGCGCAGCCCCCCGCGGCGGGACGACGACGGCGGCATCGGCCGGCACCGGCACCATCCGCAGCTGGCCCTGGGCCAGGGCCGGACCGGTTGCGATCAGCAGGGCGCAGCACGCCAGGATTGCACGCATGCCGCGCTGGTTAGCCGCAGCGGGCCGAGAACGCAACCGGAAGTTGCTATTCCGCGTCCGGCTGCCGCTCGGCCGCCGCGGCCTGGAAGGCCGACAGCGACAGCGCCGCCGCCTCGGCCGCGAGCAGCCGCGGCCAGCGGAGTTCGGCGCCGAAGCGGCGGGCGTTGGACAGCTGCGGCACCAGGCAGATGTCGGCCAGCGTCGGCGCCGCGCCGAAGCAGAACGGGCCAGGTTCGGCGCGCAACAGCGCCTCGCAGGCGTCCAGCCCCTCCTCGATCGTCTGCCGCGCCCAGGCCGTGACCTGCGCCTCCTCGCGGCCGAGCCCGCGCAGCCGCTGCAACACCTTGAGATTCTGCACCGGATGGATGTCGCAGGCGATGGCAAGCGCGAAGGCCCGCACGCGGGCGCGGCGCAGCGGGTCGGCCGGCAGCAGCGGCGGGGCCGGGTGCGTCTCCTCCAGCCACTCGATGATGGCGAGCGACTGGGTGAGCACCGCGCCGTCGTCGGTCTCCAGCGCCGGCACGAGGCCTTGCGGGTTCAGGGCGAGGTAGCCCGGCGCGCGATGCTCGTTGCGGCGGAGGTGGTGCGACACCTGCGTCGCGACGACGCCCTTGAGGGCGAGCGCGATGCGGACGCGCCAAGCGGCGGTCGAGCGGAAATAGCCATGCAGGATCAAGGCGGGCCTCCCGTGCTGCCGCGCCCGCTATAGGCCGGGCGCGGCGCATGGGAAACCCGGGGCGGGGCGTCAGTGCCGTGCCTGTTCCTCCTCGTCCATCGTCTGCTTGACGCGGGTGAAGGCGAAGAAGGCGCCGAACAGCACGAGGCCCCAGCCGAAGATGGCGAGCGGCGTCTCCACCGCCGCCGCGGCGATGAACAGGCCAAGCACCAGGATCGCGCCGGAAAGCGCAAGGAAGGCGATTCGTGTCGGGGTCATTGTCCGGGTCCGTCCTTGTCGTCGAACAGGATGCGCTGGGCCGCGCCGTCCAGATCCTCGTATTGCCGGGAGCGGAGCGACCAGAGGAACAGCCACAGCGCGCCGAGCCCCATGGCCAGCGCGAGCGGGATGAGCAGCAGCAGAGCGTTCATCGCGGGTCCTTCGCGGCACGCAGCGCGTTGCCGATGACGATCAGCGAGGAGGAGGCCATCACCGCCGCGGCGATCAGCGGCGTCGCGAGCCCGGCGACGGCGGCCGGAACCGCGACAAGATTGTAGGCGAAGGAAAAGGAGATGTTCTGCCGCGCGATGCGCTCGGCGCGGCGGGCGATGCGGATGGCGGCCGGCAGCGGCGCGAGGCCGCCCGCGCGCAGCACGAGGTCGGAGGCCGATTGCGCAAGGTCCGTTCCCGTGCCCGGCGCCGCCGAGACATGCGCGAGCGCCAGCGCGCCCGCGTCGTTGATGCCGTCGCCGACCATCAGCGGCCGGCGGCCGGCGGCGACGAGATCGGCGATCCGCTCGGCCTTCTCGGCGGGGCTCGCCTGCGCCTGCCAGGGGCCGATGCCGGCGGCGAGCGCCGCGTCCTCCACCGCCTGCGGCCCGTCGCCGGAGAGCAGCTCGGTGGAGAGGCCAAGCGCGTGGAGCCGCGCCACCGCCTCGGCGCTGTCCGGCCGCAGCCGGTCGCGGAAGCGGAACACCACCGGCGTTGCCTCGCCCTCGCGCAACACCAGCGTCATGCCCTCGAACCCGTCGGCGAGCCCGACGAAGGACGGGCTGCCGAGCCGGGCGTCACCGGCGATCAGCCCCTTGCCAGGAACCTCGATCACGCCCTCGGCGGCGGCTGCGTCGGGGCAGGCGCGCACCAGCGCGCGGGCGAGCGGATGGCGAGAGGCGCGCGCGATCGAGGCCGCGCGGCGCAGCGCCGCGTCGTCACGCTCCGGGTCGGGCAGCAGGTCCGGGCGGCCTTCCGTCAGCGTGCCGGTCTTGTCGAGCACTGCGTGGTCGGCGGTGGCGAGGCGCTCGAGCGCCGTCGGGTGCGCGACCAGCACGCCGCGGCGGAACAGCGCGCCGGTCGCCACCACGCGCACCGCAGGCACGGCGATGGCGAGCGCGCAGGGGCAGGTGATGATCAGCACCGCGACCGCCGGCACCAGCGCCTCCTGCCAGGTGGCGCCGAGCAGGGCGAACCACAGCAGGAAGGTGGCCGCCGCCACCGCATGCACCACAGGCACGTAAAGCCGCGCCGCGCGGTCGGCGAGCGAGGCGATGCGGCCCTTCGCGGCTTCGGCGTTCGCCAGCAGCCTCGACAGCGCGGCGAGCGAGCCTTCCGCCGCGGTCGCCGCCACCGCGGCGCGGAACGGCGCGCCCATGTTGATGGCGCCGGCCGGCAGCGGCTCGCCCCCGAGGAAGCGGCGCGGCAGGCTCTCGCCGGTGGTCGCCGAGGTGTCGAGCAGGGCCTCGCGGTCGAGCAGCGTGGCATCGAGCCGCAGGCGCTCGCCGGCGGCGACGAGCAGCGTGTCGCCGGCCTCGGCGCGTTCGGCGGCGATGGTCTCGGTGGCGCCGCCGGGCAAGAGCCGCGTCACGCTGCCCTGCTGCAGCGCGAGCAGTTCCGCGACCGCCCGCCGCGCCCGGCCCCGCGCCGCGCGATCGAGCACGCGGCCGGCGAGCAGCAGCGCCAGCAGCAGCGTGGCACCGTCGAACCAGGTGTAGGGGCCGTTGCGGAAGGTCTCGGAGAGGCTCATCAGCGCGGTGGCGAGCACGCCGAGCGACACGGCGAGATCCATGTTCGCCCGCCCCGCGGCCAGCGCGCCAAAGGCGGAGCGGTAGAAGGGCATGCCCGCAAGCAGCACGACCGGCAGGCCGATCGCGGCGGCGAGCCAATGCATCAGGTGGCGCGTGGCGTCTCCCATGTCGTCGCCGAACCACACCGCGACCGAGACGAGCATCACGTTCATCGCGCCGAAGGCGGCGATGCCGAGGGCGCGGAGCAGCTCGCGCATCTCCCGGTCCTCGGCCGCCGAGAGGCAGGCCGGCGTCCAGGGTGCCGCGCGGAAGCCGAGTCGCGCGAGCAGCCGGACGAGCCGCCGCGCCTCCTCCTCGCCGCCCGCGAAGCGGAGCGACAGGCGGCGCGTCGTCAGGTTCACCCGCGCGCGGCCCACCGAGGGCTCGGCGCCGAGCGCCTGCTCCACGAGCCAGACGCAGGCGCCGCAGGTGAGGCCGGCGAGCATGAGGTCGAGCTCCGCCGTGCCGTCGCCGCGGTCGCGCAGATGGGGCGCGGGGTCGAAGGCCGGCGCCTCGTCGTCGGGGCGGATCGCGCCGGCCTCGCCGCTGCGGCGCGCGTAGAAGGCGGAGAGGCCAAGGCCGGAGACGATGCCGTGCGCCGCCTCGCACCCGGTGCAGCAGAAGCGCTCGCCCGACGGCACGGGCGCGCCGCAATGCGCGCAGCCGGAGAGCGAGCGCTGCTCCGCCGCGGGGACCGGGCGGGCGTCGGCCGTCATCCGCCGAGCGCCTCGCGCGGGACGAACAGCCGCCGCGTCACGTCCTTGTGCGCGCCGTCGGGCGTGGTGACGGTGATGCGCGCCTCCCACTGGCCGGGCAGCGGGATGTCGGCAGCACCCGCCCAGCGGCCGCTGCCGACCGGCTGGAAGCCGACGGGCAGCGCAAGATCCTGCAGCGGCCGGTGCAGCGCGCCCTCGACCGTCGCGGTCAGCGGGCGGCCCTCCGCGTCATGCGCGGTGACGATGAGGCGCGTGCCGGTCAGCGCCACCTCCACCTGCCAGCCGAGCGCCGCCTGCCGCGCGGCTTCCGCCATCACCAGATCATACTGCCGGCCGCGCTCGAAGGCGCGCGGGACGGTGGTGCCGGTGAAGGTGGACAGCGCGAGCACAATGAACACCGCGTTCACCGCCACGACGACGCCCATGCCGCCGACGAACACCCAGGGGATCCAGGCGCTGCGGCGCGGGTCGGCGGGTGGGCTCATCGGCGGCCTCCGTGGAACTGGGCATGCGCGCTGGCGACGGTGCGGCCCTCTGCGTCCAGCAGCCGGAAGGTGACGTCGCCGTGGGTCGGCGTGGCGTCGGCGGGAAGCGTCAGGAACACGCGCGCATCGGCCAGCGCATCCGGGCGCGAGACGAGGCGCGGCGGGCCCTCCTGCCCCTGCACCACGACGGTGACGGGCACGCGGCTGTCCACCGCCAGCCGGAACTCCTCGCTCGTGTGGCGCTTGTTGGTGATGCGCAGCGTGTAGGCGTTGCGGACCGAGCCGTCGGAGAGGGTGACGTAGAGCGGCGCGCGGTCCTGGATCGCCGTCAGCGACAGCGTCTCCCGCAGCAGGAAGGCGGAGAGCATGACGATGACGGCGGCCGACAGCACGCCGGCATAGACGAAGGTGCGCGGCCGCAGGAACTTCGGCGCCTTCCGCGCGGCCATGCCGGCGGCGGTGCGGGCCTCGCCGGGCGGCATCGCCCTGGTCGCCGCCTGCGAGGCGGCGAGGTTGCCGAGCGTCTCGAAGGCGATCAGCCCCTTCGGCTTGTGCAGCTTCGCCATCACGTCGTCGCAGGCGTCGATGCACAGCCCGCAGCCGATGCATTCCAGCTGCTGCCCGTCGCGGATGTCGATGCCCGTCGGGCAGACATGCACGCAGGCCTTGCAGTCCACGCAGTCGCCGTGCGCGCTGTCCGGCTTGCCGCGCGGCTCGCCCCGCCAGTCGCGGTAGGTGACGACGAGGCTGTCCTTGTCCAGCATCGCGCCCTGGAAGCGCGGCCAGGGGCACATGTAGGTGCACACCTGTTCGCGCGCCCAGCCGGCGAGCAGATAGGTGGTGCCGGTGAACAGCGCGACGAAGAAATAGACGGACGGGTCGGCGCGCAAGGTGAGCAGCGCGACGAGCGTGGACGGCGCGTCCACGAAGTAGAACACCCAGGCGCCGCCGGTGGCGACCGCGATGGCAAGCCAGGCCGCGTGCTTCGCGACCTTCAGCCGCCACCAGGCGGCGTCGTGCGGGCCCTGGTCGCGCTTCATCCGCGCGTTGCGGTCGCCCTCGATCCGCCGCTCGACCCACATGAACAGGTCGGTCCACACCGTCTGCGGGCAGGTGAAGCCGCACCACACGCGGCCGAACAGGCTGGTGACGGCGAACAGCCCGATGGCGCCGAGCACGAGCAGGCCGGTGAGGAAATAGATCTCCTGCGGCCAGATCTCGATCCAGAAGAAGAAGATGCGCGGTGCCACCATGTCCACGAGCACCGCCTGGTCCGGCAGGCCCGGGCCGCGATCCCAGCGGATCCAGGGCACGAGGTAGTAGAGCGCGAGCAGCACCGCGACGACCACCCATTTCGCCCTGCGCACCGGCCCCTTCACCGAGCGCGGATAGACGCGCACGCGGTCGGCGTAGAGGGACTGCGGCTGCTCGGGCGCGGGCGTGGTGGGCGGCAAGGCGGTCATGGCGTCACTCCGCCTCGCCGCCGCCGAGCGAATGCACGTACACGGTCAGCATGTTGATGGTCGCCGCATCGAGCCGGCCGGCCCAGGGGGGCATGACGCCGGCGCGGCCATAGGCGATGGAGGCAAAGAGCGACGCCTGATCGCCGCCATAGACGAAGATGCGGGTGTTGAGCGGCGGCGCGCCGACCTCGCGGTTGCCTTCGCCGCGTTCGCCGTGGCAGGAGGCGCATTGCTCGCCGAACAGCGCCGCGCCGCGCTCGGCGGCCGCCGCGTCGGTCGCGCGGCCAGTGTAGTTCAGCACATGCTGCACGAGGTCGTTGATCTGCGCGCGCGTGAGCTGGCCGGTGGTGAGATAGGCCTGCATCGGGGCGCCGATCCGCGCGTCCGGGTCTTCCTGGTTGCGGATGCCGTGGCGGATGGTGGTGCGGATGGCGTCGAAGCTGCCGCCCCAGATCCAGTGGTCGTCGCCAAGCGCCGGGAAGCCGCCCGCCCGCCCCGAGCCGCCCGCGCCGTGGCAGCCGGCGCAGTTGGTGGCGAAGGCGGCGCGCCCGCCGGCGAGCGAGAAGGCGCGCAGCTGCTCATCCGCCGCGATGGCCGCCGGCTCCACCTCGGCGATCCGCGCCAGGATCGGCGCCTGCGCGGCGCGCGCCGTCTCCATCTGCGCGGGCAGCGCGCCGCGCGCCGTCCAGCCGGTGATGCCGGTGGCGCCCCAGAAGGGCAGCGCCGGATACAGCAGGACCCAGAGCGCCGAGAAGGCGATGCAGGCGTAGAACGTCCACAGCCACCATTTCGGCAGCGGCGTGTTCAGCTCCTTGATCCCGTCCCACTCGTGGCCGGTGGTGTCGCGCCCGGTGACGCTGTCTTTCTCGATCTTGGTCGGCATTGCGCCTGTCTCCGGTCAGCGTGTCGGCGGCTCGTCGCGCAGCGGGATGTTTGCGTGCGATTCGAGCTTCTCGCGGTTCTTCGGCCACAGCACCCAGGCGAGGATTCCCCCGAACAGCAGGAAGAACCACACCAACCAGAGGCTGCGGATCAGCGGGTAGAGGGCTTCGAGGTCCATCGTCCGCTCCTCACTGCTGGCGCAGGGCATCGGGTGTCACGGTGGTGAAGTCCACCAGCGTGCCCAGCATCTGCAGATAGGCGATCAGCGCGTCCATCTCGGTGACCACGCGCGGATTGCCGTCGAACACCGCGCGGCGGGCGCGGGGGTAGCGCTCCTCGAAGCCCGGCGCGTCGGCGTCGGGGTTGGCCTGGGCGACCAGGTCGCGCCGGGCATTGGCGATCATCTCCGGCGTGTAGGGGTCGCCGATGCGGGCGAGCGTGCGCAGATGCTGCTCGATGTCGTCGAAGCGGAGCGGCCGGTCGAGGAAGCCGTAGGGCGGCATCACCGAGCCCGGCACCAGCGCCCGCGGGTCGCGGAAGTGCTGCGCGTGCCAGTCGTCCGAGTAGCGGCCGCCGACGCGGGCGAGATCGGGCCCCGTCCGCTTCGAGCCCCACTGGAACGGCCGGTCGTACATGCTCTCGGCGGCCAGGCTGTAGTGGCCGTAGCGTTCCGCCTCGTCGCGGAAGGGGCGCACCTGCTGGCTGTGGCAGGCGTAGCAGCCCTCCCGCACATAGATGTTGCGGCCCATCAGTTCGAGCGGCGTGTAGGGGCGGATGCCCGCCACCCGCTCGATCGTCGTCTCCACCGCGAAGAGCGGCACGATCTGCACAAGGCCGCCGATCGAGACGGTGACGAGCGTCAGCACCGCGAGCAGGATGACGTTCTTCTCGATGATGGCGTGGCTGAAGCGCTTGAACATCTCCGTGCCCTCCTCACTCGGCCGGCTGCGCCGCGGCGCGCGCGGGCAGCGCGGCCGGCGCGGCCTCGCTCTCCGTGATGGTCTTCCAGAAGTTCCACGCCATCAGCGCCGCCCCCGTCAGGTACAGCACGCCGCCGAGGAAGCGGATGACGTAGTAGGGGTGCATCGCCTCCACCGTCTCGATGAAGGAGTACTGCAGGAAGCCGAGCTCGTCGTAGGCGCGCCACATCAGCCCCTGCATGATGCCCGACACCCACATCGCGGTGATGTAGAGGACGATGCCGAGGGTGGCGATCCAGAAGTGCCACTCCACCAGCCGCTGCGACCACAGCTGCTTCTTGTTCCACAGCACCGGCACCAGCCAGTACAGCGCGCCGAAGGTGATGAAGCCGACCCAGCCCATCGCGCCGGAATGCACGTGGCCCACCGTCCAGTCGGTGTAGTGCGACAGCGCGTTCACCGCGCGGATGGACATCACCGGCCCCTCGAAGGTGGACATGCCGTAGAAGCCGACGGCGGTGACCGAGAAGCGCAGCCCCGGGTCGGTGCGGAGTTTGTCCCACGCACCCGAGAGCGTCATGATCCCGTTGATCATCCCGCCCCAGGACGGCATCCACAGCATCACGCTGAACACCATGCCGAGCGTCTGCGCCCAGTCCGGCAGCGCCGTGTAGTGCAGGTGGTGCGGGCCCGCCCAGATGTAGAGGAAGATCAGCGACCAGAAATGCACGATGGACAGGCGGTAGGAATAGACCGGACGGTTCGCCTGCTTCGGGAGGAAGTAGTACATCATGCCGAGGAACCCCGCGGTCAGGAAGAAGCCGACCGCGTTGTGCCCGTACCACCACTGGATCATCGCGTTCTGCACGCCGGACGCCATCTGGTAGGAATCCGCATGGCCCCAGGACACCGGCAGCGCGATGTTGTTGCCGATGTGCAGCATGGCGATGGTGATGATGAAGGCGAGGTAGAACCAGTTGGCGACGTAGATGTGCGGTTCCTCGCGCTTCATGATCGTGCCGGCGAAGGCGACGAGGTAGAGCACCCACACGAAGGTGAGCCACAGATCCACGTACCACTCGGGTTCCGCGTATTCCTGGCCCTGCGTCACGCCCATCACGTAGCCGAGCGCCGCCATCACGATGAAGAACTGGTAGCCCCAGAACAGGAACCAGCCCATGTCCTCGCCGCCGAACAGCCGCGCCCGGCAGGTGCGCTGCACCACATAGAGGCTGGTGCCGAGCAGCGCGTTGCCGCCGAAGGCGAAGATCACCGCGCTGGTGTGGACCGGGCGCAGCCGCCCGAAGGTGGTCCATTCCAGGTCGAGGTTCAGGATCGGCCAGGCGAGCTGCGCCGCGATCGTGATCCCCATCAGGAAGCCGACCAGCCCCCAGAAGACGGTGGCGACCGCGAAGGCGCGCACCGGCGCCTCCACGTAGCCCGCGCTCGCGGCCGGCGCGGCGGTTGATGTTGCGGTGAGCGCCATGGGCGTATCGCGCCTCTTGCTGTTCCGGACGGGCCGGTGCCGCCGGATTCCGTGATGCAGCAAAGCCGCCCCGGCGCCTCGCGTCCTTGATCCGGATCAAGTCCGCGCGCGATGCTTGGGCCTATCGTGCCGCCACCCGCGGAGGAATGAGGGAGTCCCATGACCGCAGAGACAGCGACCGCGACCGCGGCCACGCAGAGCATCCGGCAGGTGCCGGTGGATCGTCCCTGGGCGTGGCTCGCCGCCGGGTGGCGGGACATGCTGGCCTCGCCCGGCGTCAGCCTCGCCTATGGCGCGGCCTTCGCGCTGATGGGCTGGGTGCTGGCCGGGCTGATGTTCGGCCTCGGGCTCAACTGGGCGGTGCTGCCGGCGACGGCCGGCTTCTTCCTGGTGGCGCCGCTGCTGGCCGCCGGGCTGTACGAGACCAGCCGCCGCCGTGCTCTCGGGCAGTCCACGACGCTGCGCGAGGCGGTCGGCGCCTTCAACCGCAACCGCTGGCAGTTCCTGCTGATGGGGGCGGCGCTGCTGCTGCTCCACCTGTTCTGGGTGCGGATCGCGGGGCTGCTGTTCGCGGTGTTCTTCGGGCTCGACTTCTCGCCGTCGCTGGAGGCGCTGCCCTTCGCCATGCTGCGCAGCCCGAACTTCCTGCCCTTCCTGATCGTCGGCACGGGCTTCGGCTTCGTGCTTGCGGTCGTCGCCTTCGCGATCTCTGCGGTTTCCATCCCGATGCTGGTCGAGCGCGACGTGTCGGCGGTGGAGGCGATCGTCGCCTCGATCAAGGCGGTGGTCGCGAACCCGAAGCCGATGGCGCTGTGGGCGGCGCTGATCGTGGTGTTCGTGGGGCTCGGCCTGGCGCCGTTCTTCCTCGGCCTCGTCGTCGCGCTGCCGCTGATCGCGCACGCGACGTGGCATGCCTACAAGGATCTGGCGGGCTGATCAGCCGAACAGGTCGAAGGCGGGGCCGTTGGGCAGGGCGAAATGGCCCATCGCCTCGGGCGAGAGGCCGATCTGCAGCACGATCTCGATCCGGTCCAGGGCGCCCGAGTCGAGCAGCCCGCTCCAGTAGGCGAGGCCGCCGGCGTCGGGCAGCCGTTCGAGCGCGCTGTCGTAGATCGAGGTGACGAACGCGGCGTTGCTCGAGCCGGCGTGGCGGCCCTGGAACTCCGGCGACTGGGCGATCGCGGCGATGAGGTCCCGGTTCGTCGCCTCGCCCCCGGCAAGCAGCCCGGACCAGAACGCCAGCCCCCCGGGGTCGGGCGGGCGGTCGAATACCGCGTCATAGGCCGCGGCGATCCTGGCGGCATGCGGATTTGGCACGAACACGCCGCCCGGGTTTGCCGCGCCGAAGATGTCCGCGGCCTCGGGGCTCGCCACGAACTGCGCGATCTTCTCGCCGCGTGACATCCCTGCGTTCAGCTGCCCGACGTGGAAGGCGAAGCCCCCCGGATCCGGCGCGCGGCCGAGCGCGACCTGATAGAGGGCGGTGACCAGTTGCTCGTTCGTCAGCCCGCCGAAGCGCGCGACGAATTCCGGGCTGAACACGAAGCTCTCCGCGACATCCGTGATGCCGGCTCCCGCCGCGATCCGGCCGACGTGGAACAGCAGCCCATCAAGATCGGGCGGCCGGTCCAGCACGGCCTGATAGACGCGGATCACCTGCGCCACCGCGCCGGCCGGGCTGAAGTGCAACTCGCCATCGCCGGTGCGCAGCAGGTTGATCGGCGGCAACCAGACGTCGGTGCCGTCCTTCATGCGGAGCAGCGTCAGCCCGTCCGGGCCGGTCAGGCCGAGTTCCGCCTCCCAGGAGAAGCGCAGCGTGCCGACGGCGCCCGGACCGAGGAAGAAAAAACCGTGCTTCGTTTCCCCCGGCTGCAGCGGGTCTGGCGGGCGGTTCTCCTCTGGCGGCGGGGGTGGCGGCGGCGGCGGTGGGGGCGGCGGCGGCTCCTCGGGCGGCGGCGGTGGGGGCGGCGGCGGCGGTTCCTCGGGCGGCGGCCACGCCGGCGGCGGCGCGGGCGTGTCGTCCTCGTCCGTCTCGTTCAGCACCTGGAAGGCGATGATGCGGGCTGCGGAGTTGATGCCGTCCGACACCAGCACGACGATCTCCCGCGTCGTCCCGCCCTCCCGCAGCAGGTCCACCCCCTGGTTCAGCTTGAGGACATTGCCGTCCACGATCTCGAACCAGGCTTCCTCGGGCCAGCCGAGGCTGAAGGTGATGTTCCCCTCCGGGCTGTCCGGGTCGCTCGCCGCCAGCACGCCGATCACGCCGCCGACATCGGTTTCCCGCACCGAACCGCCGGAGGCGAAGCGCAGGTCGCCGGGCGGCGTGTCGTCAACGTCGAGCAGCGTGACCGACCATTCGCCCTGCACCGCCACCCATCCGCTGTCGAAGCGCAGCCTGAGCGAGAAGGCGAAGACCGGGTCCGCCGCGCCGAACGCCTCACGGTCGAACACCATGGCGGGCGTGATGCGGACCTGGTTGCCGGGCAGCAGCACCGCCTGGAAGCGGTTGGCGTCGGCGCCGGACAGCGCGACCTCGCGCAGGCCGCTCAGCGCGCCCTGCAACGTCAGCAGGGCCGCCCAGCCGGTGGTCGGCGTGTTCTCGAGGATGGTGGCGGGCACCTCGCCCGCCGCGGTGATGCCCGACACCCCGCCGCGTCCCGCTCCGCTTCTCCGGTCGGCAGGGTTTCGCAGCGCAGGGTGAAGAAAGGCTGAAGCGGCCGCTCAGGCCAGCAGGCGCACCGCCATGACGGAGAGCACCACGCCGTTCAGCGCGAACAGCGCGCCGCCCGCGGGCGCGAGCCAGCGCGGCCGCCCGCGCATCGCCACCTGGCCGCCGAGCGCCACCACCGCCAGCGCCGGCACAGTGCCGGCGGCGAAGGCGGCCATGGCGATCGCCCCGGCCAGCGCGCTGCCGGACGCGGCGGCGGCGGCCAGCGCGGCATAGAGCATGCCGCAGGGCAGCGCAGAGAGCAGCAGCCCGAGCCCGACGCCGCGCGCGCCCGTGGGCGAGGCCATCAGCGACGCGACCGGCCGCGACAGCGCCTTCGGCATCGGAACGGGCGGCAGATGCGCCCAGGCCGGCAGCAGCACGCCGAGCCGCTGAACCCCCTGCGCAAGCATCAGCAGCGCCGCCACCGCGAGCAGCCCGGCCAGCGCCCAGCGCAGCCCCGGCAGCGTCGCGAACAGCCCGGCCGCCAGCCCCGCGACGGCGCCGAGCAGCGAATACCCGAGCAGCCGCCCCGCGTGGTACGGCAGCAGCGCCGCGCCCGACAGCCGCCGAAGCACCCCGCCCGACAGGTCGCGCTCCGCCCGCGCCGCCCCCTGCGCCAGCACGAAGGGCGCGCACATGCCGACGCAATGGGTGAAGCCGCCGGCCAGCCCCGCGAGGAACAGCGCCGAGGCCAGCGCCGCAAGCCCGCCGGGCCCGAGCGCCGTCAGATCATGCAGGCAGGAGACGTCCATCGCGCGGCAGACTGGCCCGCCGGGCGCGCCCGCGCCTTGATGTGGATCAAAGCCGCGTGCGGACCGACCACAGTTCGGGGAAGAAGGGCTTCTCCAGCACCGCCCGCAGATAGGGCACGCCGGGCGAGCCGCCGGTGCCGCGCCGCATGCCGATGATGCGTTCGACGGTGGTGAGGTGCCGGAAGCGCCAGACGCGGAACTGGTCCTCGATGTCCACCAGCTCCTCCGCGAGTTCGTAGAGGTCGAAGAAGCGGGTCGCGTCGCGGTACACCGCCTCCCACGCCGCTTCCACGGCGGGATGCGGGGCGTAGGGCTCCCGCCAGTCGCGCTCCGTCACCTCGGGCGGCAGCGGGATCCCCCGCCGGGCGAGCAGCCGCAGCGCCTCGTCGTAGAGCGAGGGTGCCTCGTAGATCGGCGTCAGCTTCGCCATCAGGTCGGGGTCATGCTGGTGCGGCTTCAGCATGAAGGCGCTCTTGGCGCCCATGCGGAACTCGCAGGCGCGGTACTGCCAGGACTGGAAGCCTGAGGAGGCGCCGAGATACTCGCGGAAGGCCAGGTAGTCGTGCGGCGTCATGGTGGACAGCACGTCCCACGCGGCGCCCATCTGCGCCTGGATCTTCGAGATCCGCGCCGTCGCCTTGAAGGCCGGGCGCAGCTCGTCGCGCCTGAGGCAGGCGATCGCCAGGTCCATCTCGTGCAGCAGCAGCTTCATCCACAGCTCCTGCACCTGGTGCATGACGATGAACAGCATCTCGTCATGCACGGGCGACAGCGGCTTCTGCGCCGACAGCAGCGGCGCAAGGCCGAGATAGTCGGAATAGGACATCTGGCCGCGGAAATCGGTCTCGACGCCTTCGATGCTCATCTTCCAGCCCTCCGGTGCGCGCGCCCTCTTACGCGAAGCCGGGGCGGCAGGGTAGCAAGCGCGGCATGAGCATGCTCCCCGACCTGCGCCCGCATTTCTCCCGCTTCCTGTCGGCGGACCCGCACCGCCTGCATTTCGCCGCCCACAGCCACCACCCCTGGCCGGACGCGACGCGCGACGCGCAGGCGGAGGCCTGGGACACCGCGGCGCGGCTGATGGACGACAAGTGGGGCGAGATCCTTGGGACCGTGCTGCGCGACTGCCAGAGGGAGGTGGCGGCGCGGCTCTCGCTGCCCGACCCGGCGACGCTGGTGTTCGCCCCCAACACGCATGAGTTCCTGCTCCGCATCCTCTCCGCCCTGCCCTTGGGCCGCCCGCCGCGCGTGCTGGCGACGGATGCCGAGTTCCACTCCTTCTCCCGCCAGATGGCGCGGCTGGAGGAGGAGCGGCTGGCGCAGGTGACGCGCATCCCGGCCGACCCGGGGCCGGGGTGCCTGCCGCGGCTTGTCGAGGCGGCGCGGCGCGAGGCCTTCGACCTGATCTGGGTGTCGGAGGTCTTCTTCTCGTCGGGCTATGCAAACGAAGGCTTCGACGCCCTGGCGGAGGCCGCCGGCGAGGCCGTGCTGGTGGTGGACGGCTACCACGGCTTCATGGCCCGGCCGGTGGACTGGTCGCGCCTCGCGCCGCGCGCCTTCTACCTGGCCGGCGGCTACAAATATGCGATGGCCGGCGAGGGCTGCTGCTTCCTGCATTGCCCGCCGGGCTGGCTGCCGAGGCCGCGCAACACCGGCTGGTATGCCGCGTTCGGGGCGCTCTCCGGGCCGCAGGGCGGCGTGGCCTATGCCGAGGACGGCTGGCGCTTCATGGGCGCCACCTTCGACCCGACGGCGCTGTTCCGCCTGCGCGCGGCGCTGCGCTGGGCGGGAGAGGTCGGCGCGACGCCGGAGGCCATCCACTCCCATGCGGTGGCCTTGCAGGAGCGCTTCGTGGCCGGGCTTGCCGGCACGGGGCTGGACCCCGCGCGGCTGGTGGTGCCGCTGTCCGAACGCCGTCGCGGCAACTTCCTCGCCTTCGCCCTGCCGGACGCCGAGGCGTGGCAGGCGCGGCTGGCCGCCGCCGGCATCGTCACCGACCGGCGCGGCGAGCGCCTGCGCTTCGGCTTCGGCCTGTACCAGACGGAGGCGGAGGTGGAATCGCTGATCGACCGGCTGCGCCGCCTCGCCTGACAGGGACACGCCGCGCAGCCCGGCGGGCGCGCGGCGTGTCCGGGGCAGCGGCGGATCAGGCCGCCCGGCGCGTCTCGCCCGGAAGCTGCGACGCGGCCCAGGCCGGGGCGGCGGCGATCAGCCGGTCACGCTCGGCGGGGGTGAGGAGCTCTGCGAACTCGGCGGCCGTCATGGCAGACGGCTCCCAGCGGGCGGCCATGCGGTCCACGAAGGACTCGCCATGGGCCAGCGCGCGGCCGGACATCTCGGCGGCGCGGCGCGCCAGCACCAGGATGCGGGCGACGCTCTCGATCCGCGCGCGTTCGGCGAGCCCGCCTGCGGCCATCTCCTCCAGCGCGTCGAGCGTCGCCTGCGTCGGGCTGCGGCGAGGGGACGAAGCGGCGACACGGTGGCTCATCGGGCAAGGCTCCACGGGTTGCGGGATGGTCGGGGGCGGCTGCGCCCCCTCACGTCAGAGGAGATGGTCCCGTCACCCGTCCGAAACAAGCCCCCCCTTTCGCGGATCAGATGCGCTCCCAGAGCGCGATCTCGTCCTCGAGGCGGACATTCTCCATCGCCCGGAAATCATAGCGAGAGACGATCCCGACCGGCCTGCCGTCCTTCACCAGCGGCACATGGCGGAAGCCGCCGTCGCGCATCAGCCGCAGCGCCTCGATCGGCTCGGCGTCGGGCGGCAGGGTGGCGGGGTTCGGCGTCATCGCCTGGGCGAGAGTGGTGGCGGCCGGATCCACGCTGCGGGCGAGCGCGCCGACGGCGTCGCGCCCGGTGAAGATACCGATGAGCCGCCCCTCCTCGTCCACCACCAGCACGGCGCCGACGCGGCGTGCGTGCATCGCTTCGCAGGCCTCGCGCATGGTGGCCGAGGGCGGGAGCGTCAGGGTGTGTTGCCCGGCGATCGCATCGGCAAGGGTTCGGCGCGTCACGTCATCCTCCGTCGCCTGCATCGCGGATGACGATGGCATGACAGCCAGGCGACCGGAAGCGCGGCCGCCTCAGCGCGGGGCCACAGCCTCTGCCACCGCCGGCAGGCCGAGGGCGAACACCTCCCGCTGCTGCCCCGCCGCCAGGCCGGCCAGGTCCACCCCGGCCAGCGCCCCGAGCAGCGCGCCGGCACCCGGAGAGACGAGCGCCGTCGTGATGCCGACGAGGCAACCGTCGCGGTCCACCACCGGCCCGCCGGAATGGCCCATCAGCGCCGGCATCCGGGCGGTGAAGCCGGTGCCGAACCCGTCCAGCCGGGCGGAGAGGCGCGCGACCTGCCCCGCCGCGACGGCCGGCCCGAGTCGCGGCGCGCCGACGGCCCAGACCGGCTCGCCCGCCCGCGGCGCGGGACCGAGGCAGGCGGGGGCGGCGAACACCGGCCGCTCCGCGCGCAGCAGCACGAGGTCCGCACCCTCCACCCGGCGGGCGACGGCCGCCGCCACCGTCGCCGCGCCATCGCCGCGCGAAAGCCGCAGCGTCTCCGCCGCGCCGACGACATGGGCGTTGGTGACGAGAAGATCCGGTGCGACGGCCGTCGCGGTGCCGAGCAGCGCGCCGTCCGGGGAGGCGACCACGGCGACACCCGCGGCGGCAAGCGCGGCGGCGGGGGTGCCTTCGGCCTGCTCGGCCGGCAGGCGGGCGCAGCCGCAGCCCAGCGCGAGCACGAGGGCGAGGAGGGCGAGATGGCGGGGGTGAGGCGCCTGCATCGGGACAGTAGGGTGGATCGGGCCAGAGGCGCGCAAGCATGGCGCGGGACGGTGAAGGTCAGGTTTTTGGTATTTGCGAATCACTCGCATTCGCGATACCATTTCCCCATGCTGCACACCGATGACCTGCCCGACCCCGAATCCCTCCTGCTCGACGCGCTGCGCGCTGCCGCCCAGGCACCGGCGCCGCGCCACGCGGCGGGCGTCGTGCTCGCCGCCCGCGGCGCCGCCGCCGCCGCGCCCGCCATCGCCGCGCTCGCCGCCGGGCCGGGCGGCTGGCGCCCAAGGCTCTGCCCCTCGGTCGGCGAGGAGGAGGCGCTGCTGATGGCCGCCGTCGCCCTGGCGCAGCGCGGGGCGCGGCGCGAGGCGCTGGCGCTGCTGTGCCGCGCCCTGCCGCCGGTGGAGGCGTATCGCGCCATGTCCCAGGCGATCGCGATCGGCGCGGCGTTCCGGGCGGCCGGGCTGGCGTTCGGCTGCCCGTGGCGCAGCGGCGCGGTGCCCGGCTTCGGCGGCTGAGCCGCCGCTACCAGCGGCGCACCGGCCCGCAATCCAGGTGCACGAAGCCCTGCCGGTAGTAGCCGACGCCGCCCAGCTGCATCTGCGCCGCGCTGCGCGCCATGCCGAGCGGGTCGTGCCCTTCGAGGCGGCAATCGCAGGCCATCCCCGACATGTGCAGCGAGGTCGGCGCCACGCGGCGCGACTGCCGGGTGCGGACGGCGTTGGTCTCCGGCGTGCGGTAGCCGGAGTGGATCTGGTACTCGCGGTCCAGCGCGCCGAGGCGGTGGGCGACCTGGAACAGCACGTCGAACAGCCGCGGGTCCATCGGCGTGACCTCGGCGGCCGAAAGGTCGCGCATCACCCAGTCCAGCCGGCGCAGCGCCTCGCGGTCATAGCCGCCATCGGCCCAGTAGATGCCCTCGAAGCGGTCGTCGGTGAAGTTGCGGCGGACCTTGAGGCGGCGCGGGCCTGGCGGCATGTCGGTCTGCGACTGCGCGGCCGCCGGGGCGGCCAGCAGCGACGTCGCGCCGCCGACGGCCAGCGCCAGGAAGCCGCGCCGGCCCGTGCCGCCCGGATCCTCGCAGCAGGGGCAGGCCGGAGCGTGCGGCGTTCGCCCGTTCCAGGCGCGCCGCGTCGGGGCGCCGGCCATCCTCATCCCGCCTGCGCCGCGCGGGCCACCGCCTCGCCGCGACGCCGCATGGCCCGCACATAGGCCAGGTCCAGGTCGTAGAAATCGGGGCGCATCCGCACCCGGCCCTCGGCCACGTCCACCGTCCGGTAGGCGAGGGTGACGCGCGGCGGGTTGCGGACCGGGATGGTGGAGGTCGCGCCCGAGGCGATCGCGCGCTCGGCCCGCGCGCGGTCCCAGCCGGCCAGCCCCTCGATCAGCAGGTCGAGCAGCTCCATCGGCCGCGACAGGCGGATGCAGCCCGACGAATAGGCGCGGTCCACCGTGCGGAACAGCCGGCGGTCCGGGGTGTCGTGCATGAAGATCGCCTCGCTGTTCGGCATCACGTATTTGATGCGGCCGAGCGCGTTGGCATCGCCTGCGTCCTGCCGGACGAAGAAGGGGAAGTTGTTGCGGGTGATGCGGGACCAGTCCACCTCGGTCGGGTCCACCTCGACGCGCTGGCCGTCCACGGTGCGGAACAGGCGGAAGCCGCGCTCGCGCATCGCCACCGGGTCGCGCTGGAAGCGGGGCAGCAGGTCCTGCCGGGCGTTGCGTTCCGGCACGCCCCAGGGCGGGTTGAACTGGATCGCCGTCATCCGCGTATCGAGGATCGGCGTCGCCCGGTCGGGGCGGCCGACGATCGTCGCCATCTCGAGCAGGGTGCGGGGGCCTTCCGTCACCGTCAGCCAGAAGGCGGGCAGGTTCACCTCGATGACGCGCCCGGCCTCGCGCGGGGCGGCGGCGCGGCGCATGTCGAGGGCGGCGATGCATTGCGCGATGCGCTGCGCCGGCGGCTCGTTCAGCGCCTTCTGCGTCATCCGCCCGATGCGGCCGTCCGGCTCCAGGAAATTCGCGGCCTGCCAGCGCTTCACCGCCTCCACCAGATCGCGGTCGTACAAGGTGCCGTTGTCGGGCAGGGCCGCCACCGAGGGATCCTCGGCGGCGAGCCGCGCGCGCAGCGCGGGCACGCGGGCGTCCCGCCGGCCGGGCTCCAGATTGGCGCCGGCCGGGAAGGCGGCCCAGCCGCCTGCCGCCTCGCGCGCTCGGAGCGCCGCCATCTCGGCGCGGATCGGCGCGGACCAGGGGTCGAGCGCGAGCGCCGCCTCCAGCACCTGCGCGGGCTCGGCCGAGGAGGACAGGCGCGCGAGCCAGGGCTCGAGCGGCACCGCCGCCACGTCGCGACGCACATCGGGGCGGTTGGGCGGGGCTGGAAGGGCGCCGTGCAGGATGTCGGTCAGCGCCAGCGCCGCCGCGCGCCAGAGCTCCGATGCGCCCTCCACGCCCCACGCCGCGCGCGCGGCCTCGGCGCCCGCCGGCACGGCCCCGATCAGCCCCTCGGCCGACAGCTCGAGCAGCTTGGCTCGCAGCCGCTCGACGGCGCCCGAGCCGGCCGCGAAGGCGCCGGACGCGGTCGCGCGGGCCGGCGCGGCGAGGCCGGCGCCGAGGGCGAGCACGGGAAGCGCGGCCGCGCGTCCCAGGAGATCACGACGGAGCATGAGGGGCATGTAACCCGATGCGCCCCCGGCGGCCAACCGCAAAAGCGCCCGGGGGGCTTCACGCCCTCGTTCCTCGCGGCGAGTATCGCCGCCATGCCGAACATCCCCTTCGACACGGTGCTGGCCCAGATCGACGCCATCCTCGCCGCCTGGGGCATGCCGGAGCCGACCCGCGCCGTCGCCGCCCGCGCCATGGCCGAGACCGACCTGATGGGCGTGGACAGCCACGGCATCTCCATGCTGCCGATGTACGAGACGCTGCTGCGCTCGGGCGCGCTGAACGTCGCCGCCGAACCTCGGCTGCTGCGCGAGACGCCGGCGACGGCGGTGCTGGATGCCGGGGCGGGCCTCGGCCACCCGGCGGCGGCGGCGGCGATGGATCTCGCCGTGCGGAAGGCGAAGGCGGTCGGGATCGGCGCGGTCGGCGTCGTCAACTCGCATCATTTCGGCGCGGCGGGCTGGTATTCCCGGCGCGCGGCGGCCGCCGGGTGCTGCGGCGTCGCCCTCTCCTCGGCGCGCGGCGTGCTGGTGCTGCCGACCGGCGGCGCCGAGCCGATGCTCGGCACCAACCCCCTGGCCTTCGCCGCCCCGATCCCCGGGGCGGCCCCCTTCTCGCTCGACATGGCGACGAGCGCGGTGGCGGGGAACAAGGTCAAGGTCCATGCGCTGCAGGGCAAGGACATCCCGCCCGGCTGGGTGGCGGATGCGTCCGGCGCGCCGATGACCGACGGCGCGGCGGCCTGGGCCATGCTGGGCGGCGCGGTGGCGGCGGGGCGCAGGCCGGAAGGTGGCCTCGCGCCGCTCGGCGGCCCCGGCATCACGGGCGGCGGGCACAAGGGCTACGGCCTCGGGGTGATGGTGCAGATCCTGTCGGCGACGCTGCTGGGCGAGCCCTTCCCGCCGCTCCACCAGGCCCGCCGCCGGCCCGGCGAGGGCGACCGGATCGGCCACCTGCTGATCGCGCTGGACCCGGCGGCCTTCGGCGGCGCGGAAGCGTTCGGCGAGGGCATGACCGAACTCGCGGCGGCCCTGCGCGGCAGCCGCCCGGCCGACCCCGCGCAGCCCGTGCTGATCGCGGGCGATCCGGAGACGGCGGCGATGGCGCGACGTGCCGCCGAGGGCATCCCGCTGCCCGACAGCCTGATCGCGCTGCTGCGCGGGGTGGCGGAGCGCGCCGGGGCGGCGGTGCTGGTGTAGGGCGCTACGCCAGCCGCCGCTCGATCTCCGCCCGCCACACGGCGAGCCGCGCGGCATTGGCGCCGAGGTCGGACCAGCCGAGCAGGCTGCGGGAATAGAGGATCAGGCCGCTCTCCCCCTCCCCCGCCACCACCTGCGCCACCACGATGTCCGGGTAGTTCATCAGCCGCGTCCGCGCGACCCATTGCGCCTGCCGCAGCTCCGGCCAGGAGGCGAGCGGGAAGCTGCGGGGCTGCGCCGCCGCGACCTCATGCACCACCTGCCACAGGCGCTCGGGCGGCGCCGGCCAGGGGCCGAAGCGTTCATGCGCCGGCAGCGCCGCGCCGGGCGGCGCGAGCAGCCGCGTATTGGGCGAGGGCGGCAGGGCGAACCCCGCATCGAAGGCGATGGGCGACGGCGGCGGCACCCCCGCCGCGCCGCGGCCGAGCAGCATCCCGATCATGGCGTCCTCGTCCTCAGGCGGATCACCCCGCGCACCGCCTCGGGCGCGACGGGCCGGCCCTTGCGGAGGATCTCGATGCGCCCCGCCGCGGCCAGCCGCAGCGCCTCGGCGCGCACGGCGCCGAGCAGCGGGCGCCAGGCGCCGGGCGCGAGCGCGCGCGCGACCTCGCTCGGGCAGATGGACTTGTCGGGGCCCCGCGCGGCGGTCAGGCGCAGGATCTCGGCGGCGATGGCGTCGCTCACGGCACGAGCCAGGTGGCGGAGAACGCGCCATGCGCCCCCCAGGCGAAGCGCGCGCGGCGGTGGCCGGCGGCGGCGAGCCACAGCCATTCCAGCCGGTCGAAGGCGATGATCACGGCGGCGAAATGGGGCCGCCCGGCCTCCTCGTCGGCCGGCGCGTCGGGCGGCGTGGCGCAGGGCGTGCCGGGCGCGTCGGGCGTCGCGTAGCAGCGGCGGGAGAAGGGGCGGGAGGCGGCCCAGGCGGCGTCGGCCACCTCGTCCCCGGCGTGCAGCGTGGCGGTGCCTGCCAGCCGCAGTTGCACCTGCGCCGCCTGGTCGTAGCCGTGCAGCGCCACCGCCGGGTTGGCGCGCAGTTCGGCGGCCTTGCCCGAGCGCAGGTCGGTATGGATGCGGATGCGCCGCGACGCCGGGTCGAAGCCGCGCAGCACCACCGTCCGCAGCACCGGCGCGCCGGCCGCGTCCACCGTCCCGAGGCAGGGTGTGTGGAAGGGCGAGCGCCGGTCGGCGACGCCGCGCGACAGCAGGCGAAAGGCCTCGGCCAGCGTGCCGTCCAGATCGTCGGCCCAGGAGGGGCGCGGGCGGGCGGCGCCGTCAGGCATGGGCGAGGGTGCCGAGCAGCGCCTCGGCGGCGGCGGTGCCAGAGGTCCAGGCGGATTCGGCGCGGTCGCCGAGGCACCAGTCGCCGGCCAGCCCGAGGCGCAGCGAGGCATCCCAGAGGCAACCCTGCCCGAGCGGGGCTTCGGCGGCGGCGAAACGCCAGCGATGCGCCTCGGCGTGCAGCGGTTCGGGCAGCGGGCCGGCCAGGCGGGACAGTTCGGCCAGCAGCAGGCCGCGCGCGGCATCGGCCGGCACGTCGAGATTCTCCGCCGTCCAGCCCGGGCCTGCCTGCACCACCCAGCATTCCGCCGCCGCGTCGCGCCCCGGCTTCGCCGAGTCGCGGGCCGCCCAGCCGATCGCGTCGGATGGCTGCTCCAGCGTGTCGGGCAGCGGCAGGCGGGACGGGAAGGCCGCCATCAGCGTCCAGCAGGCGCGGAACCGCACGGCCGCGGCGCGGGCGGCGAGGCCCGGCGCGGGCGTGGCCAGCAGCCCCGCCGCCTGCGGCGCGGGAAAGGTGCAGAGCACGGCGTCGAATGGCCCGTCCTGCTGTGCCGCGCCGCCCGCGCGGGCATCGGCGTGGGAGACGCGCCAGCCCTCGCCCGTGCGGTCCAGCGCCGTCGCCTGCCGCCCGGCCCGCAGCGCGAACCCGGCGGCGAGGGCGCGGGGCAGCGCCGACATGCCGGGCACGCCGACCAGCCCGCCGGTCGCGGCCCAGGGCTCCGCCCCGGCCTCGCGCAGCGCGGCGGCGAAGGCGGGATCGGCCGGGGTGAGATACTGCGCGCCGTGGTCGAAGGCGAAGGCCCCGGCGCGGCGGGTGGCAAGCCGGCCGCCGGCGGCGCGGCCCTTGTCGAACAGCACGGGCGACAGGCTGGCGCCGGCAAGCCGGCGGGCGGCGGCGAGGCCGGCGAGCCCGGCGCCCAGGATGGCGATTCTCATGGGCCGGGTGTGGCCCCGGGGAAGGGTGCGCGCAAGGGCGGCGGCGGGCTCAGCGCCCCGTGGCCTCCGGGTGGCGCAGCACCCACAGGCGCTCGTGGGCGGCGACCAGGCTCTCGATGTTCTTGCGGCGGTTCACGTCGGGCGCATTGGGCCGGCGCATCACCATGGTTTCGAGCACGCGCAGCAGCTGCTCGGCGACCTCGAAATCGCCCTGGTCGCAGGCCTGGTGGAAGGCGATCAGGATCTTGTCCGACAGGCGGCGGGTATAGCGCTGCGGCGCGCGCGCCGTGGTCGCCGTGCCTTCCGGTCCATCCTCCGCCATGCGGCCCCGCCCCCTGCCTTGCCGTCGCGCCTCACCGCCCCGTCCCACGGGACCGCGGTGCGCGGGAACCGTATCGCAGCACGCCGCGCGGCGGAACCCGGTTTGCGGCGGGGCGCGGCGGCTTCCGGCCGGCCGGCGCCGCTGATACGCTGTCCGGCACGCTTCGGTGGCCCGATGAGGGCTGAAACGGGAACGCGGGACGCGGCGACGCCGCCGATCCGCGGCTGCCCCCGCAACTGTGAGCGGCGAGGGCCCGCCCCACACGCCATTGCGCCGCAAGAGCGCGAGAAGGCGGGCGGGCCCGCAGCCCGGCGCAGCAGCGCCGGCGACGCCGCGAGCCAGGAGACCGGCCGGAGCGGAGTCGTTTCGCGCGTGCCGGGCGGGGTGCACCGGCGCGACGGACCAGGCCACGCGACCGGGCTCTGCCGGCCGCGCGGCCCTCCGCATGCGGGCACGACGTCCCCTCGGCTCCGCGGGAACCCCCGCGGGGTCTTGTCTGGCCATGAGGACAGGACGTGCGATGAGAAAGACCATCACGGCAGGCGGGGCGTTGCTCCTCGCCCTTGCGGGACCGGCGGCGGCACAGCCGCAGGCGGTGCCCGAGACGATCGTGACGACGACACGGGTGACGACCGACGCCGAGCGCGTGCCCGCCGCCGTGACCGTCATCACCCGCGCCGAGATCGAGGCGCGCGGCTACGCGACTCTCGCCGAGGCGCTGGCCGCCGTGCCAGGGCTGCGCATCGTGCCGCAGGGCGGGCCCGGGCAGATCACCCGCGTCTTCCTGCGCGGAACGGAATCGCGCCATACGCTGGTGCTGCTGGACGGGGTGCCGCTGAACGACCCCTCCTCGCCCGACGGCGCCTTCGATTTCGGCCACGACCTGCTCGGCGACATCGAGCGGATCGAGGTGGTGCGCGGGGCGCAGGCCACGCTCTACGGCTCGGGCGCGATCGGGGGCGCGATCAACCTCGTCACCCGCCGCGCCCCGCGCGACCGGCAGGCGCTGCTGTTCGGCGAGGCGGCGATGGGCAGCCCGGGCACGGTGCGGCTGCATGCGGGTGCCGCCGGCACCATCGGCGCCTTCGACTACCTCGCCGTGCTGCAGGGGCTCTCGTCCAGCGGCTTCAACGTCGTCCCGGGGCGGCTCGCGACCAACATCGGCGAGCGAGACGGGTTCCGCGGCGCGGTCGGCACGCTGCGCCTCGGCTACGCCGCGACCGAGACGACGCGGATCGAGGGGCTGTTGCGCTGGCGGGCCAACCGCTTCGACTTCGACCGCTTCGCCGCCGATGATCCGAACAGCGAAGGCGACGACCGGCGCTGGTTCGGCCAGCTGCGGGCCGAGACCTCCTGGCTCGGCGGCGCCGCGACCTCGGGCATCCGGCTGGCGCGGGTCGAGGACCGGCGGCGCTACCTGGACCTGCCGGACGCCTTCAGCGCGCAGTCGCGCGACGACCTCTACCGCGGCACGCGGACGCTTCTCGATGTCGGCAACCGATTCCGGCTCGGCGACTTCGGCGCGGTGCGGGAGGTCGTGCTGTCGGCCGGCGGCGGCTGGCAGCGCGAGGAGGCGGACGGCCGCTCGATCGCGGATTTCGGCTTCGGGCCCAGCACCTCCTCGGTGCGGGCGCGGATGGACAGCGTGAACCTGTTCGCCGGCGCAGAGGCGCGGCTGTTCGGGCGGCTTGATCTGTCGGCCACGCTCCGGCGCGATTCGCCCGAGGATTTCGCCGGCGCGACGACCTGGCGGACGGGCGCGGTGCTTCGCCTGCCCGAGTTCGACCTGCGGCTGCGCGGCGGCGTCGGCACAGGCTTCCGCGCGCCGAGCCTCGACCAGCGCTTCGGCGTCTCGGCCTTCGTCGTCGGCAACCCCGACCTCAGGCCGGAACGTTCCTTCGGCTGGGATGTCGGCGTGGAATGGCTGCCGCGCGAGTGGCTGACGCTGTCGGCGACGCTGTTCCAAAGCCGGCTCACCGACCTCATCGCCTATCAGTTCCCGACCTGGGTCAACATCGCGCGGGCGCGGATCTCGGGCGTCGAACTCTCGGCCTCTCTCGGCCTTGGCGATTGGGGCGAGGTGCGGGGCGCCTGGACGGTGACAGAGGCGTTCAACGACATCACCGACACCCGCCTCGCGAGGCGCCCCGAACATGTGTGGCGCATCAGCGCCCTGCTGCGCCCTGCGCCGCGGGTGACGCTGGCGCCCGAGCTGCTGTTCATCGGCCGCGCGCGGGACTCCCTGGTGACCGATTCCGGCGGCAGCGGCGGGTCTGGCAACACGCCCTCCGGCGTGCTGGTGAACCTGACGGTCAGCTGGGCGGCGGGCGATGGCGTCACGCTGTTCGTCGAGGGACGCAACCTCGGCAACGCCCGCTACGAGCCGACGAGCGGCTACGCCATCCCCTCGCGCAGCGCGCTGGTCGGCACGCGCGTGGTGTTCTGACCCGCGCGGGGTTGGCGGGGCGGCCGCGCGCAGACGCGGCGCGCGGGGTTGGCGGGGCGGCCGCGCGAAGCCAAGGTGCGCGCGGCGCGCGGGTGGTCAGGCCTCCGGGTCGGGCCGCCCGCGGCGCATCCGGCCGCGGGAGAGTTCCGTCACCACGCCGTGCAGGGTGCGGAGTTCCTGCTCCGTCGCCTCCGCGCGCTCGAACAGGTGGCGCAGGTTGCGGATGACGCCGGGCATCTTCTCGCGGTTGGTGAAGAAGCCCGCAGCGTCGAGCTCCGCCACCAGCCGCTCCAGGAAGCCGTCGAGCTCGGCCTTGGTGGCGACGCGCGTCTCGTTGGTGACGAGCGCGCGGTCCGGCGTGGCGTCGGCGGCGCTCCACCATTCATAGGCCAGAACCATCACCGCCTGAGCGAGGTTCAGGCTCATGAAGGCGGGGTTCAGCGGGTAGCGCACCAGGGCATCGGCGCGCGCCAGGTCCTCGGCGGTCAGCCCGGCGCGCTCGGGGCCGAACAGCACGGCGCTGCGCAGCCCGCGGGCGCAGGCGTCGCGCAGCTCCGCCGCCGCGCCGCGCGCGGTGAAGGTGCGGATGACGACGTGGCGCGGGCGGGGGCAGGTGGCGAGCACGCGCTGGCAGTCGGCGACGGCGGAGGCGACGTCGGGGTGGACGGTCGCGGCGTCCAGGATGCGGTCGGCGCCGGACGCGGTGCGCCAGGCGCGCGGCTGCGGCCAGCCGTCGCGCGGGGCGACGAGGCGGAGATGGAACAGCCCGCCATTCGCCATGGCGCGGGCGGCGGCGCCGATGTTGTCGGCCAGCTGCGGGCGCACCAGCACGACGATCGGGCTTTCGCCCGGGGGTGGGGAGAGGTCTGCGCCGCCGTCGCGTCCGGTCATGGGCGCGGGGGATGCCGCGCCGGGCGCGACGGGGCAAGAGGCCGCGCGGCGGGCGGCCTCAGCGCAGCGCGAGGCGCGCGGCGATGGCGCGCATCTGTGCGATCTCGCGCTCCTGTTCGCGGATGATGGCCTCGGCCAGCGCCCGCAGCTCGGCGTCGCGGCCGTGGCGCAGCACGATCCGCGCCATCTCCACCGCGCCTTCGTGATGCGGGATCATGCCGGCGAGGAAGTCGCGGTCGGCGTCGCCCGTGTAGCGGATGTCCATGGCGCGGTGCATGCGCGCGTTGGCGGCGCGGTAGTCGCGGGTGCTGGCCGGCTCCTCGGCGCGCTGCGCGGCGCCATGCGCGCCGTGGCCGCCCTGGGCGAGCACGGAATGGGTTGCGGCACCGGCGGCGAACAGCCCGGCGGCGAGGACAAGGGCGGGCAGGACGGGCAGGCGTGACATGGCGATTCCTCCGGTTGGCGTGCGCCGGCGGAGGTGTCGCGCCTTCCCACCGTGGGAAGGCAAGCGGTGTTTACGCGCGGCGCCAGTCGGTGGTCCCGTCCGGGCGGTCTTCCAGGATGATGCCCTGGGCCTTGAGGGCGTCGCGGATGCGGTCGGCCTCGGCCCAGTTGCGGGCGCGGCGGGCGGCGAGGCGGGCGGCGATGGCGGACTCCACGGCTGCGTCGCCGCCGCCCTGCCGCCACGCGACAGGATCGGCGGCGCAGAGGCCGAGCAGCGCGGCGGCGCGGCGGAACGCCTCGGCCGCCTCGCCCGGCGCGGGCGGGTCGGTGCGGCCGATGCGGTCCAGCACAACCGCCGCCGAGCCGCCGACGGTGACGGCGTTCTCGAGCGTCCGCAGGTCCCGCAGCCGAGCAAGCGCGAGCGGCGTGTTCAGGTCGTCGGCCAGCGGCTCGATCGCCCATTCCGCCAGCGCGGCGATGGCCGGCGCATCGGGGTTCGGCGCCGCGGGCGCGCGTTCCAGCATGGCGTAATGCGCGTCGAGCTCCGCCTTCGCCTCCTCCAGCGCGGCGAAGGAGAAATCCAGCGCCGCGCGGTAGTGCGTGCGCAGCAGCAGCAGCCGGAACGCCTCGCCCGCCCAGGGGCCGCGCGAGAGGATGTCGCGCACCGTCAGGAAATTGCCGAGCGACTTCGACATCTTCTCGCCGTCCACCAGCAGCATGCCGTTGTGGACCCACAGCGTCGCCATGCGCTCGCGGTGGAAGGCGCAGCAGGACTGCGCGACCTCGTTCTCGTGGTGCGGGAAGATCAGGTCGTGGCCGCCGCCGTGGATGTCGAACTCCTCGCCGAGATAACGCCAGGACATGGCGCTGCATTCGATGTGCCAGCCCGGCCGGCCGCGGCCCCAGGGACTGTCCCAGCCGGGCGTGTCGGCGTCGGACGGCTTCCACAGCACGAAGTCGCCGGGAGCCTGCTTGTAGGGCGCGACCTCGACGCGGGCGCCGGCGATCAGCTCCTCCGGGCTGCGGCCGGAGAGCGCGCCATAGGCGGGGAAGGAGGCGACGCGGAACAGCACATGGCCCTGTGCCTCGTAGGCGTGGCCGCCGGCGATCAGGCGCTCGATCAGGGCGATCATCTCGGCGATATGGGCCGTCGCGCGCGGCTCTACGTCCGGCGGCAGGCAGTTCAGCGCCGCCATGTCGGCGTGGAAGGCGGCGGTGGTGCGGGCAGTAATCGCCTCGATCGGCTCGCCCGTCTCGCGCGCGCGGGCGTTGATCTTGTCGTCCACGTCCGTGATGTTGCGGACATAGGTCACGCGCTCGAAGCGCCGCCGCAAGAGCCGCGCCAGCACGTCGAACACCACGACGGGGCGCGCATTGCCGAGATGCGCGAGGTCGTACACCGTCGGCCCGCAGACATACATGCGCACATGCCCGGGCTCGAGCGGGCGGAGCGGCTGCTTGCGGCGAGAGGCGCTGTCGTGCAGCAGGATGTCGGTCATGTCGGTCGGGTCCAGGCGTGCAGCGGTGGCGCGGCGGGCCGCGCGGAGCAGAGATCAGGCGGAGCGACGACAGCGGACCCGGGTCATGGCGTCTTGTCGCGCGCCGGACCGCACGGATCAAGCGGACGCTGCGCGCGCAAGCCGCGCCGCGGCGCGCTCCCGCCCGATCAGCGGCAGCAGCGCGGCCATGTCGGGGCCTTCGGTCTCGCCGGTCAGCGCGATGCGAAGCGGCCGGTACAGCGCCTTGCCCTTGCGCCCCGTGGCGGCGGCGAGCGCCTGCGTCCAGCCGCGCCAGGCCTCGGCGTCGAGCGTCTCCGGCAGCAGCCGCAATGCTTCGGCGAGATAGGCGGCCTCCTCCGGCTGCGGCGGCGTCTCGATCTCGCCCTCCGTCACGTCCCACCACAGCCGCGCCTCGCTCAGCAGGTCGAGGTTGCCGCGGATGGCGAGCCAGAAGGCCTCGTCGGCGTCGGCCGGCAGCCGGTCCTTCACCGCCTCGAACGGCAGGGCGTGCAGGTGGCGGCGGTTCAGCGCCAGCATCTGCCGCGTGTCGAAGCGCGCGGGCGATTTCGACACCGCGCCGATGTCGTAGCCCGCGGCGAGCGCCGCCGGCATCGCCGCAACCGGATCGCAGGAGGTGCCGAGCGCGGCGAGATAGCCGGCCAGCGCTGCCGGCTCCACCCCGTCGCGCCGCAACTGCCGGAGCGAGACGGAGCCGAGGCGCTTGGACAGCGGCCCGCCCGCCTCGTCCGTCAGCAGCGGCAGATGCGCGAAGGCGATGCGCGAGGGGTCGCCGCCGAGCGCGGCCCAGATGTCGAGCTGGATGCCGGTGTTCGTCACATGGTCCTCGCCGCGGACGATGTGCGTCACGCCCGTCTCGATGTCGTCCACGACCGAGGTGAAGGTGTAGAGGGCCGAGCCGTCGGCGCGGATCAGCACCGGGTCCGACAGGGAGGGCAGCTTCACGCTGCGCTCGCCGAGAACGCCGTCGCGCCAGGCGACGGTGCGGGAGGAGAGCAGGAAGCGCCAGTAGGGCCGCTTGCCGTTGGCCTCGGCGCGGGCGCGCTGCTCTGGCGTCATCTTCAGCGCCTCGCGGTCATAGACCGGCGGGCGGCCCTGGCGGCGGGCGCGTTCGCGCTTGAAGACGAGTTCCTCCTCGCTTTCGAAGCAGGGGTAGAGGCGGCCGGACGCCTTCAGCCTTTCGGCGGCGGCGGCGTAGCGCTCCAGCCGGTCGGACTGGCGGAACATGTCGTCCCAGTCGAGGCCGAGCCAGCGCAGATCCTCCTCGATCGCCGCCGCGTATTCGGGCTTCGAGCGCTCGGTGTCGGTGTCGTCCAGCCGCAGCAGGAAGCGTCCGCCGTCGCGCCGCGCGATCAGCCAGTTGGCGAGTGCCACGCGCGCGTTGCCGACATGCAGGTAGCCGGTGGGGGATGGGGCGAAGCGCAGCACGCTCATGCGCCGTGCTCCTCCTCGCCGTGGCGGCGCGGGTCGAGCACGCGCCAGTTGCGCTGCTCGGCGTCGCGGAGCGGGGTTTCGGCGAAGGCGCGGATCTCGGCGCCGCTCGACCAGCCGCCCGGCACCTCGGCGTCCTCGCCGAAGGCGAACCACGCCGCGAGCACCTGCTCCGCGCTCATGCCGGGGGCGCGGCAGCGTTCCAGACTGTCGCGGACGTAGCGGCGGGCGAACTCGTTGGCGTGTTCCCGGCTGGTGAAGCCGCGGATGCGCTCCATCGGCTCGGCGCCGCTGCCGCCCGACAGGTCGCGGATGACGACGAGGAACTCGCCGCCGAACAGGGTCGCATCGAGGCTCATCGCACCAGCGCCGTGTAGCCGTTGGTGATGGGGTAGCGGCGGTCGCGCCCAAAGGCGCGGCGGCCGAGCTTGACGCCCAGCGGCGCCTGGCGGCGCTTGTATTCCGCGCGGTCCAGCATGCGCCACACGCGCACCACCATCGCGCGGTCATGGCCCTTGGCGACCAGCGCGTCCACGTCCTGCTCCTCCTCGACCAGGCCGCGCAGGATGGAATCCAGCACGTCATAGGGCGGCAGCGTGTCCTGGTCGGTCTGGTTCGGCCTGAGTTCGGCCGAGGGCGGCTTCACGATGACGCGCTCCGGCATCACCGCGCCCGAGGGGCCGAGCGCGCCGTCCGGCTTCACCGCATTGCGCCAGCGGGCGAGCGCGAACACCTCGGTCTTCCACACGTCCTTCAAGACGGAGTAGCCGCCGCACATGTCGCCGTAGAGCGTCGCGTAGCCCACCCCCATCTCGCTCTTGTTGCCGGTGGTCAGCAGCATGTCGCCGAAGCGGTTGGACAGCGCCATGAGCGTGACGCCGCGCGCGCGGGACTGGATGTTCTCGGCGGCGATCCCGGGGTCGGCGTTGCCGAAGGCCGGCGCCAGCATGGCGGCGAAGGCGTCCACCGCGGGCGTGATCGGGATCACCTCGTAGCGGATGCCGAGCAGACGGGCGCAGGCCTCGGCATCCTCCAGGCTCTCGCGGCTGGTGTAGGCGGAGGGCAGCATCACCGCGCGCACGCGCCGAGGCCCCAGCGCGTCGGCGGCGCAGGCGGCGGAGAGCGCGGAATCGATGCCGCCGGACAGCCCGAGCACCACGCCCGGGAAGCCGTTCTTGTCCACGTAGTCGCGCAAGCCCAGCATCATCGCGCGCCACATCTGCTCCTCGCGCGGCATCGCGGGCGGGATGGGCTGCGGCGCCATCGCCCAGGCGCCGTCGGCGCCGCGACGCCACTCCGTCACCCGCACCTCCTCGGCGAAGAGCGGCATGGACAGCGCGAGCGAGCGGTCGGGGTTCAGCGCGAAGGACGCGCCCTCGAACACCAGCTCGTCCTGGCCGCCGACCTGGTTGAGGAAGACGAAGGGCAGCCCGGTCTCGACCACGCGCGCCACCGCCAGGTCCACGCGGCGCGTCGGCTTGTCCACCTCGAAGGGGCTGCCGTTGATGGAGAGCAGGATCTCCGCCCCCGTCTCGGCCAGGGTCTCGCAGACGGCCGGATACCACCAGTCCTCGCAGATCATCAGCCCGAGGCGCACGCCGCGGAAGGCGACGGGGCCGGGCGCGGGGCCCGGGTCGAACACGCGCTTGTCGTCGAACACGCCGTAGTTCGGCAGCTCGTGCTTGGCGCGGCGGGCGGTGATCTTCCCGCCATCCGCCACGAACAGCGCGTTGTGCAGGTGTTTCCCGTTGCGCCACGGCCCGCCCAGCACGAGGCCAGGGCCGCCATCCGCCGTCTCGGCGGCCAGCGCCTCGATCGCGGCCAGGCAGTCGGCGACGAAGGCGGGCTTCAGCACCAGGTCCTCGGGCGGGTAGCCGGCGATCGAGAACTCCGGCGTCACCAGCAGGTCCGCCCCGTGCCGCGCGGCCTCGGCGCGGGCGGCGCGGATGCGGTCGGCGTTGGCGGCGATCGCGCCCTCATGCGGGTTGATCTGGGCAAGCGCGATGCGGAGCGTGTCGGGCATGCGCGCGGCCTTAGCGCACAAGGGGCCGCGGGGGAACGCCCGGCGTCAGCGCCGCGCCGGCCCGCCGACGCCGAGCGCCATGCCCGCCGCCGCCACCGTCACCCCTGCGAGGCCGAGCGGCCCGAGCGCCTCGCCGAGCAGCGGCCATGCGGCCAGCGCCGCGACCGGCGGCACGGCGGCGGTGATCGTCGTCGTCGTCACCGGCCCCAGCGCCTTGACGGCGAGGGCGAACAGGAAGCCCGCGACGATCACCGCCGCCAGCCCCTGCCAGACGGCCTGGAACGCCACCGCGCCGGCGGGCGCCTCGCCAAGCGTGCTCGGCAGCAGCCACCACCACAGCGGCAGATAGGCGGGCGCGCACCACAGCGCGACGGTCAGCGTCCCTTCCATCGGCGGCACGCGCCAGCGGCGGATCAGCAGCGTGAACACGGCCCAGGAGAGGATCGCGCAGAGGAACAGCAGGTCGCCCTTCCAGGCGCCGGGATGGTCGCCCCACATGTCGGCGCCGAGCAACGCCGCGCCGGCGCCGACCGCGACCAGCGCCGCCCCCTGCCGGGCGGTGAAGCGCTCGGCGAGGAACAGGGAGGCCAGGATCGCCGTGGCGAAGGGCAGCACGCCGGCCATCAGCACCGCGCCGTGCGCCGCGGGGGCGAAGACGTAGCCGGCATAGGCGAAGAGCGGGAAGCCGAAGCCGGCCGTCGCCGCCAGCGCCAGCGCGCGGGGCAGCGGCAGGCGCGGGGGACGGAACCACAGCAGCAGGACGAGCCCGCCCGCGAAGGCGCCGCCCATGCGCAGCGCCCCCATGTCCCAAGGCGTCAGCTGCTGCGACGAGCCGAGCCGCGCCGCGACGTGGAACCCCGCCCACACGATGATGAGGAGGATCGCACAGGCGAGGCCGATGCGGCGTTCGCGGGCGGGGTCGGCTTCGGCCATGCGTCCGGCTTACCCGCCGGGGCGCGGGGCGGGAAGTGCGCCTCAGCCGAAGCGGGCAAGGCGCACCGCGGTATGTCCGCGCACCGGGCGCAGCGCCGGCATCACCAGCAGGCAGTCCGGGTAGGGCGTCCGGATCTCCTGCTCGCCGTCGGTGGCGAGCAGCGTGCCCGCCTCGGCGATCACCTCGCCGCCGCGGAACCGCGCGACGAAGGCGAAGCGGTGCGAGGCGGGGACGATGGTATGCGTCACCCGCGCCACGCGCGGCGGCGCGGCGGGCGGGGCGGCGGCAGGCAGCATGCCGGCGGCGGCGAGGAAGCGCAGCGCGCCCTCGCGCATCACCGAGACGGTCTCCGGCTCCCAGTGCAGCCCCGCTTCGAGCAGCAGCGCCCGCGCGCGCCCGCGGGCGAAATGCGCGTGGTCGAGCAGCCGGAGCCCGGTCGGGTGGCCCGCATCCGCCACGACGAGCGGCGGCGCGCCGACCTGGCGGGCGAGCGCGAGCGCCGCCTCGCTCTGCCCCGCCAGCAAGATCGGCACCGGTTGCAGCAGCATCGAATGCAGGTCGAGCAGGAGGTCCACGCTGCGCAGGAACGGCAGCAGCGTCTGGGCGCGGCGCAGCTCCAGCGAGCGCGCCGGCCCGGCCAGCACCTCCTCCGCCCAAAGCCGGTTCATGTCCTCCTCGACGAAGCGGCTCGCCGTCGGGTCGGACGGGTCGAACCGCGCATAGGCGTCGAGGTTGGCGAACACGAAGGACAGCCGCCCGCGCCGAGGCGCCAGCCCCTCGCGCAGCAGCGCGTCGAGCAGGACGGCGCCGGCGATCTCGTTGCCGTGCATCAGCCCGACCAGGGCGGCGTGCGGGCCGGGGGCGCCGCTGTCGCGCGTCACCACGCCCGCCACCTCGCCGCCGAGCCAGGGCCGGAGATCGGGCGGCGACAGCCGCACGGCGTAGCCGGCCGGCTCGCCGCCGCGCCAGAGGGTGGTCCCGTCCTTCGATGCGGTCCCGGTCGGCATCGTCATGCGGACAGGATGGCGGTCCGGCCCCCGCCGCTCAACCGCCCCGCTGCGCGGCGCGCTGCGAGGCGACCAGCGCGGCCAGCGTCCGCTGGTCCACCGCGCCCGGCACCAGCGTATCGCCGATGATCAGCGCCGGGGTGCCGCTGATCGCGAGCCGCTGCGCCAGCGCCACATTCGCCTCGATGCGCGCCATGATCGCCGGATCCTCCATGTCGCGCCGGATGCGCTGCCAGTCGAGGCCGAGCCGCCGCGCTTCCGCCTGCACCGCCGCCTCCGTCGGCTCGCCGCGCATCCGGAGCAGCGCGTCCTGCAGCCGCGCGTAGCCGCCCTGCCGGTGCGCGGCGAGCAGCGCGCGCGCGGCCCAGACCGATTGGGCCCCGAGGATCGGCAGATCCTTCATCACCACCCGCACGCCGCGGTCGGACGCGATCAGCGCCTCGAGCTCCGGGTGCAGGCGCCGGCAATAGGTGCAGCGGACGTCGAAGAACTCGACGATCGTCACGTCGCCGGCCGGGTTGCCGCGCACCGGGTCGGCCGGGTCGCGCAGCAGCGCCGCGCGCTCGGCGCGGATGATCTCGGCGCGCGCCTCGGCCTCGCGCCGTTCGTCGTCCTGCTGCAGGGCGGCGATGGCGTCGCGCAGGATGGAGGGGTCGCGCGTCAGCGCCTCGCGCAGGATGCGGACGACCTCCTCGCGCTGCGCCTCGGTGAAGGGCTCGGCCGCCGCCGCCCCCGCCAGCGCGAGGAATGCGGCCAGCGCCGCGCCGATAACCCGCCTCATCCGCCTCTCCCGAGTGCCTGTTCCGCCGCCCGCCGAAGATCCGCCGCGCGCAGACGCGCAGGGCCGGGCGGCAGCGCCTGTTCCGCCCGCGCGGCCAGGCTGCGCGCCTGGGCGGCATCGCCGCGCAGCAGCGCCTCCTCGGCCAGCGCCACATCCGCCGCCGCCTGGTTGCCGAGCCGCCCCTCGGCGATGCCGAGCAGCCGCCAGGCGAAGGCGTCCTCGCGGTCGCGCGACAGCGCGGCGCGCAGTTCCTGGGTCGCGCTGCGCAGGTTCGCGGCCTCGCCCGTCTCGATCAGCACGCGCGCGAGGTTGAGCCGGATCAGCGGCTCCGACGGCGCAAGCCGCGCCGCCTGCCGGTAGGCCGGCAGCGCCTCGGCGAGCCGCCGCGCCTCGAACAGCATCTGCCCGCGCAGTTCGTGCAGCCAGGGGCTGCCGGGCTGCTCGCGGATCAGCCCGGCGAGCATCGCCACCGCCGCGTCGGACCGCCCCGCCCGGTGCTCGGCGATGGCGCGCGCGTAGCGGTCGGCAGGGTCGCGCGACTCCGCCGGGCGGCGGGCGAAGGTGGTGTTCGGCGGGTCGAGGAAGCCGTCGAGCTTCGCCTGCACCATGCGGAAGGACTGCACGAGCGCGGGCGGCAGCGCGCCCGGCCGGTCCCCGAAGCGCGCCCGCTGCTCTCGCACGAACTGAAGGCGATCGCGCGACAGCGGGTGGGTGCGGACATACGGATCCTGCCGCGAGACCGCCAGCAGCTCCTGGTCCAGCATCCGCGCGAGCAGCGCCTCGAGCCCGGAAACCGGCCAGCCGGCGCGCGACAGATAGGTGATCGCCGCCTGATCCGCCGCCTGTTCCTGGGCGCGGGTGAAGGCGTAGAGGTCGGCCATCGCCGTGGACTGGCCGAGCATGATGGCGCCCATCGCCGCATCGCCCGAGCGCGTCACCGCCCCGGCCAGCCCGCCGAGCAGCATGGCGCCGACGCTCCGCAGCATGGCCGCGCGCAGCTGTTCCGGCAGCAGCATGAGATGCCCGCCGGCGATGTGCCCGATCTCGTGCGCCAGCACGCCCGCGAACTCCTCCGGCGCCTCCGCCCGCTGGATCAGGCCGGAGTTGAGGAACATCCGGTTCCCCTGCGCCACGAAGGCGTTGAGCGTCCTGTCCTGCAGCAGGGTGATGCGGACGAGCCCCGGGCTGACGGCCGAGGCGGCGAACAAGGGCGCGGCGAAGGCGCGGATCATCGCCTCCGTCTCCGCGTCGCGGATCACGATGGGGGATTGCCGCGCCCCTTGCGCGAAGGCGCCGGACGGGGCGAAACACGCCGCCATGACCGACAGCGCCAGCGCCGACGCCAGCCCCGGGATGCGAGACCATCGCATGGCCCGCACCCTACCTCGCCGGGCGGCCGGGGGGCCAGCCTCGCGGGCCGGTCGGTTCGCGGCCGGGCTCATCCTGGCCGCGCTGCTGCCGGGCTGCGGCACGGTCGCCGGGGTGTTCGGCGGCGGCGGCGACGCGACGCCGCGAGGCTTCGCGGGCGCCGTCGCGTCCGAGGAACCGCGCGCCGCACTCGTCGCGCGCGACACGCTGGCGCGCGGCGGCAGCGCCACCGACGCGGCGGTGGCGGCCGGCTTCGCGCTCTCCGTCACCCTCCCCTCCCGCGCCGGGCTCGGCGGCGGCGGCGTCTGCGTGGTGTTCGACCCGCGCCGCAACCAGGCCGAGGCCGTGCTGTTCCCGCCCGGCGCCAACCCCTCCCCCGCGCCCGGAACCGACCGCGCGGCGGCGGCGCCCTTGATGGCGCGCGGGCTGTTCGCGCTGCACACCCGCGGCGGGCGTCTGCCCTTCGAATCGCTGATCGCGCCGGCCGAGGGCCTCGCGCGCTTCGGCACCGAGGTCAGCCGCGCCTTCGCGACCGACCTTGCCGCCGTGTCCCGCCCGCTGTTCGCCGACCCGGCGGCGCGGGCGGTGTTCTCCCTCGACGGCCGCGCGCCGTCCGAGGGCGAGCGGATCATCCAGGCGGACCTTGCCGCGACCCTCGGCCAGATGCGCACGGCCGGGGTGGGCGATTTGCACCAGGGGGTGCTGGCCCGGCGGCTCGCCGAGGCCAGCCGCCCGGCCGGCGGCGGGCTGACGGTGGAGGCGCTGCGCGCCGCCCTGCCGCAGATCGTCCCGGCGCGATCGGTCGTCTCCGGCCTCGAGGTGCTGTCGGTGCCGCCGACGCTTGCGGGGGACGAGATGGCCGCCGCCTTCGCCGCGCGCGCGGGCGGGCGGGCGATGACGGTCTCGGGCGGTGCGCCGCGCCCGGCCTCCGCGGCGCTTGCGGTGGTGGACCGCGACGGCGGGGCGGTCGCCTGCGCCTTCACCATGAACAACCTGTTCGGGACGGGCCGGGTGGCGTCCGGCACCGGCATCCTGCTGGCCGCCGCGCCGGGGGTGGCGCCCGAGCCGCTGCTGGCCGCCGGCATCCTGCATGGGGCCCGCATCGCCGCCTTCCGCGCGGCCGCCGCCGGCTCGGGCCAGGACGGCGCGGCGGCGGCGGCCGGAGCGGCGCTGGCGCTGGCGCGCGACCCGCCGGCCGATCTCGCCGCAGCGCTGGCCGCGGCCTCGCCCGGGCCGGGGCGGGCGGTGGCCATCGGCTGCCCGCGCTACCTGCCGGGCAACGCCGATCTCTGCCGCGCGGCGGTGGACCCGCGCGGCGCGGGCGTCGCACTCGCCGTCGGCGGGCGCTGAGGGCGTGGCGCTCAAGGTGGGGCGCGGGGCGGAAGCGCCGCCCTTCCTGGTGATGGACGTGATCGCCGCCGCCAATGCGCGCGCCGCCATGCTGCCGCCCGGCGCCTTCGCCGACGGCCAGGGGGTGATCCGCATGGAGGTGGGCCAGCCCGGCACCGGCGCCCCGCGCGGCGCCGCCGAGGCCGCGATCCGCGCCCTCTCGGCCGGCGCGCCGCTCGGCTACACGGAGGCGTTCGGGCTGCCGTCCTTGCGGGAACGGATCGCCCGGCACTACGCCGAGCGCTACGGGGTCTCGGTCCCGGCGTCGCGCATCGCCGTCACCGTCGGCGCGTCGGGCGCCTTCCCGCTGGCCTTCCTCGCCGCTTTCGACCGCGGGGACAGGGTGGCGCTGGCCGCCCCCTACTATCCGCCCTACGCCAACATCCTGACCGCGCTCGGCATGGTGCCAGAGCCGCTGCCTGCGGGGCCCGAGAGCCGCTACCAGCCGACCGTCGCGGCCCTCTCCGCCCTCGACCCTCCGCCCGCGGGGCTGATCCTCGCCTCCCCCTGCAACCCGGCCGGCACCATGATCCCGCCTGAGGAGTTCGCCGCCATCGCCGCCTGGTGCGCGGGAAACGGCGTGCGGCTGATCTCCGACGAGATCTATCATGGCTTGACCTATGGCGGCGTGGCCGAGACGACGGCGGCCAACCTGCCGGGCGCCGTCGTGATCAACTCCTTCAGCAAATACTTCTCGATGACCGGCTGGCGCATCGGCTGGATGGTGCTGCCGGAAGATTTGGTGCGCCCGGTCGAGCGGCTGGCGCAGAACCTGTTCATCAGCGCCCCGCATGTCGCACAGGTGGCGGCCGAGGTGGCCTTCGGCTGCGTCCCCGAGCTCGAGGAGAACCGCGCCCGCTACCGCCGCAACCGCGACCTGCTGCTGCGCGAGTTGCCGCGCGCCGGGCTGCCCGCGCCTGCCGCCGCCGACGGCGCCTTCTATCTGTGGTTCGACATCGGCGGGCTGCTGGCGCAGGGCGTGGCGCAGGACAGCCTGTCCTTCTGTTCGGCCCTGCTGGAGCGCGCGGGCATCGCCGCGACGCCGGGGGTGGATTTCGACCCGGCGCGCGGCGGGCGGTTCCTGCGCCTGTCCTATTGCGGGCCGGAGGCGGCGATCGCGGCGGCGCCCGCCCGCATCGCCGTCTTCCTCCGGCGCGGCTGAGCGACTGTGTTGGTGGTCAATGGTCGTTCTGCCTTTTGATGCTGGCCGGGAGCCCGGTGCGGTTCAAGGCGGGCGCTGCGCGCCCCCGCCTTCGGCGGCTTCGGCCTTGAGCCGCCCC